>FWPV01000484.1_pt1 | contig 125847 bp, 95 predicted proteins | sample 2228371 | NCBI WGS metagenome assembly FWPV01 (sample SAMEA103939776, study PRJEB20133) | metagenome | reverse complement strand
GTATCAGGCACGAGGCGATTATGATCGGGCGCTGGAGCTGTACGGGCGGTCGCTGGAGATTAAGGAGAAGCTGGGCGACATCGCTGGCGTCAGTTATACCTGTGGGCAAATAGGATTGATTTATTATGCAAGAGGTGACTATGATAAAGCTTTGCAACAGTATCAAAAGACAATGGACATTTCTGAAAAAATAGGGGACCAAAGTAGCCTTAGCAAATGTTATCACCAGATGGGGATGGTGTATCAGGATCGAGGCGACTATGATCGGGCGCTGGATCTGTACGGGCGGTCGCTGGAGATAGCGGAGAAAATCGGAGACATCAGTCAGGTCAGCAGGTGCTATCACCAGATGGGGATGGTTTTTTAGGTTCGAGGCGACTATGATCGGGCGCTGGAGCTGTACGGGCGGTCGCTGGCGATCGCTGAGAAGCTGGGCGACATCGCTGGCGTCAGTGGTTCCTATCACCAGATGGGGATGGTGTATCAGTCTCAAGGCGACTATGATCGAGCGCTGGAGCTGTACGGGCGGTCGCTGGAGATTAAGGAGAAGCTGGGCGACATCGCTGGCGCTGCTAATTCGTATGGTCAGTTGGGTCTGCTGAATTTTCAATTGGGCCGCTACGAGACAGCGGCCGAGTATTTCATCAAAGCCTTTGCCATCTTCCACCAGATCGGCTCGCCCAATGCGCAGTTGGCGCAGCAGTATCTGGCACGGGTGCAGGAGAAGATTGGGGAGAAGAAGCTGGAGGAGATTGTTAAAAGGGTCATTGGGGGGTAGGGGATTAGGTAATTGGGTGACTGGGTAATTGGGTAAATGGGTAATTGGGAAATTTGATTCATCTTTTCAGAAGGTGGGAGGCTTTGAAAGGGGGAGCCAGCTTAAATAGATGTAGCCCATCCGCCAGTTGTCGGATGGACTACATCTCTGTAATTTCATCCTGTTGCATCCTGTTCATCCTGTCAAAAAAATTTGAAAGCCAATGGTCAATTTGCAAATAAAAATCTCGAACATCGATTTTCCCAACCCCATCTGGACCGCTGCAGGGCCGACTTCGGCCAATGCCGAGTTGCTGCGCCAGGCAGCCGCAGGTGGGGCAGGCGGATTGGTGACCAAAACCATCAGCGTTCGGCCCGCCAGAGTGCCGATCCCCAATATCTATGCGCCGTTTTCGGGCAGCCTGCTGAATGCCGAATTGTGGTCGGAGCGGGATTATCGGGATTTTATCGACAACGAATTGCCGCCCATCAAGTCGCTGGGACTGCCCGTGATCGTCTCGGTGGGCTATTCGCCCGATGATTTGAGAGTATTGGGAACCGCCATCGAGAAAAGCGGGCTGGTCGATGCGGTGGAATTTTCGATCCATTACATCGGTAAAAGCGTTAAAAACTTGCAGCGAACCGCCGCAGCATTGAAAGAACAGGTCAGGGTGCCTGTGTTCGCCAAGCTGAGCCCCTCCATCGACGATTTAAACGCCGTGGTTCGGGCATTGGATGACATCGTGGACGGCTATGTGGCCATCAACAGCGTGGGCCCTGCGCTGGATTTCGACATCGAGACGCTGACACCGTTTTTGGGCAGCGAAGACGGCAGGGGCTGGCTTTCGGGCCGAGCCATTTTGCCCATCGGATTGCATTTTGTGGCAGCGCTTTATTCGCTCACGGATAAGCCCCTGATCGGCGTGGGTGGGATCAGCTCGGTGCAGGATGTGGTCAAATATCTGATGGCAGGCGCTTCGGCAGTGCAGATCTGCTCGCTGGCGATTTTGAAAGGCCAGGGGATTTACGGCGAACTGGCCCAGCAATTATCGGATTGGATGGAGGAACATGGTTATGGGGATCTCGCTTCGCTGAGAGGGGCGTTTCATCATCGGGAGGCTCGGCAGCGCTATTTTCTCAACGAGGGCGAGCAATTGTACCCTGCGATCCAGATGGAGCGATGCAATTTCTGTGACCGCTGCGTGCGTTCGTGCCTTCATCAGGCCATCCGATTCGAAAACCAGGTCTTTGTGGTGAATCGAGGGAATTGCGTGAGTTGTGGGCTGTGTGTGTCGTTATGTCCCAGATCGGCTTTGAAAATGGAAACGGGCTAATTTGACAGGATGAACAGGATGATGCAGGATGAACTGGCAACGCATGAAATTTGAATTGTAGATCTAATTCAACAGAATTATTTTGTAGCAGAATGATTGATGAATACACTCTATAAACCACGAATCGCACGAATTTCACAAATTCAATGTTTGATAACATCCCCAAAATCAGTTCGTGTTTATCCGCCAGGTGGCGGATTAGTGGTTTGAAGCTTTTTAAAGTGGACTCATTTACAGCAGAACAATTTTAATAACTCTGCTAAAAATTATTCAGCCAGCCAATTCAGAATTGGCTTAAAAAATTATAGGGACTAGAAAAAAACGAATCCTTAAGGAGCCCATCCAGTCTATCCTGTTTATCCTGTCAAAAAAAAAGAGGGATGAATCATTATCGGAAATTTACTTTGTTGAACTAACTCAACAGAATTTTTTTATAGCAGAATGATTGATAGCAGAATAATTCTTTTAAAACTTATTCAGCCAGCCAATTCAGAATTGGCTTAAAAAATTATCTGGACTATAAAAAAACGAATCCTTAAGGAGCCCATCCTGTCGATCCTGTTGATCCTGTCTAATAATAAACAAGGGATGAATCATTATCGGAAATTTACTTTGTTGAACTAACTCAACAGAATTATTTTATAGCAGAATGATTGATAGCAGAATAATGCTGCTAAAAATTATTCAGCCAGCCGATCAAGAGTTGGCATAAAAAATTATATGGACTATTAAAAGCGAAGCCTTAAAGATTATATCCTGTCGATCCTGTTGATCCTGTCAAATAATAATAAAGGATGAATCATTATGGGAAATGAAATGGATTTTCAAGCGATGAATGATCTGCCAGAGCTGCGGGAGGAGCTGTTTCGCCTGTTGCAGCGTTTGATCCAGATCCGCAGTTACAGCGGTGAGGAGCAGGAGATCGTGGAATTTATTGTGGGCAAGATGCGAGAGTTCGATTTCGACGAGGTCTTTATCGATGGCCTGGGCAATGCCGTGGGCCGAATCGGTTCGGGCAAGATCAAAATTCTGTACGATGCGCATATCGACACGGTCAAAGTCACTGAATCTGAAAATTGGCAATACCCGCCATTCGATGGGAAAATTGTCGATGGCAAAATTTACGGTCGTGGCGCTGTGGATGAGAAGGCGGCCATGGCAGGATTCCTGCTGGCGGGCAAGGCGTTGCAGATGAAGCACAAGGGCAGAGAGCTACCGTTCACGCTGTACGTGGTCGGCTCGGTGCTGGAGGAGGATGTGGATGGCTATCCGCTCTATCACCTGATCCAGAACGAGGGCATCAGGCCCGATTACGTGGTCCTGGGCGAACCCACGGATTTGAAGGTGAATCGGGGGCAGCGAGGTCGGATGGAACTGAAGATCAGCGTGGTAGGCAGGTCGGCCCATGGGGCGCATTGCGATCAGGGCGACAACGCCATTTACAGGATGATGCCCATCGTCCAGCAGATCGAGAAGCTCAATCGCCAGTATCCCGCCGTGGCGCCGCTGGGCAAGGGATCGATTCTGGTGAGCCAGATCAGCTCTCGGGCGCCGTCGCTCTGCTCCGTGCCCGATCATTGCGAAATCCACATCGACCGACGGCTGACCATCGACGACAATCGCAACAGCGTGATCAACGAGCTGCGGGGGATTATCCAGCAATATCGATTGAATGCGGAGATCAAAGTGCCCGTCTACGAAGGTGTAAGCTGGAAGGGGACGAAGTTCCAGCAGGAGGCCTATTTCCCCACCTGGCTATTGGCCGAAGACCACCCGCTGACTCGGGCAGCACTGAAAACCGCCGAGAGGGTAATGGGACACCCTGTGACCACAGGCGTCTGGAGTTTCTCGACCAACGGCGTGGTCACGGCAGGCCATTTCGATATCCCCACCATCGGCTTTGCGCCTGGCAAAGAGGAACTGTCGCATTCGGCGAAAGAGGAACTGGTGCTGGAAGACCTGTGGCAAGCGACCCAGGTCTATGCGCTGCTGCCGTTTGAGTTGTGTCGGGAGATTGGGGCGGGGGAGTGAGGGAGTGATGGGGTAATTTAGAAGTGGAATAATGGAATAGTGGGGTGTTGGAATTCGAGAGCAAATAAGTATTGGAGTAATGGAGTAATGGAGTGATGGAGTAGCAGAATATGGGAGTGATGGAATGATGGAGTGATGGAATAATGGAATAATGGAGTATTAAAACAGAGGAATGATGGAGTATTGGAGCGATGGTGTAAAGAAGAGGGGGAATGGCAAAAGCATTTGCTGATGGAATGACGGAATGACGGGATCTGGGGGGGGGCGGAAATTGATTGGGGATAGAGTTCATAGATTGAAAAATGTGAGATCCCCGAGATTGGTCCTGTTTTACAAATTTGAACGATGGAATTTCAAATCGGGTATTTGACGCTGGCTCTTCTAGTAGCTCGATTTGATCGCAAGCTGTGTTTCAAGGGGTTATCGGGTTGATCGATGTGGCATGAATTATGTAGAATGCCTACTACCGAAGCAAAGGTTCAAAGCTTTGCAGAGGTTATTTCCTGGCAAACAAAGGAAGTGCTCGCTGACGGGGGGTAGAAGTAAAGTTGAATTGTATTTGAGGATGGAAGGCTGAAGCCTGAGTTCCTAAAAAGGCGACTGCTTTTGCTCTCGAACGTAATTTTGGAGATATCTATCAATGAGTTCAAAAACCTTGAGTCTCGCTGTTAGCATTATTTTGATCTTTGTAGTTGGTAAAATCAGTGCCCAACCAGTTCGCCTGGCCTGGTCGGCCAGTACCCATCCTAATATTTATCATTATGGGATCTATCGAGCTACACACCCAGATTCTGCCTTCAAGCAGATTGGCCTGATTCGGCATCCCGATACGACTTTTGCTGATACCAAAATGGAACTGGGCAAGCGCTATTATTACGTGGCTACTTCGATAGATATAGTGGGTAGAGAGAGCAATTTCTCCAATATGATCGATACCTTGCTCAATTCAAGTACGCCAGTGGAGCTATTCTCGTTTGTCTCAACAGTTCAAAATAGCGATGTGATTCTGGATTGGTACACGGCTTCGGAGACCAATAGCTATGGGTTCGAGGTACAGCGTTCTGAGAGAAATGCTGATGATTTAAAAACGATCAGCTTCGTCCAAGGTCATGGTTCGACAACTGTCCCCAAACATTATCGTTATATCGACCAGCATGTGGCAGCAGGGCAGTATTTTTATCGGCTGAAACAGATCGATTTCGACGGCACGTTTGAATTTTCGGATACGCTTGAAGTCAATGTTGGCGTGAACAGGCAATTCTCGCTGAGCCAGAATCATCCCAATCCGTTTAATTCCGCTACGACCATCAGTTTTCATTTACCTGAAGCAGGGGAGGTGGAGCTAATTGTCTACAATATCTCTGGGCAGGAGGTGATCCATCTGGTGGATGGTTATCTTGCGAGCGGAAGTCACAAGGTAGAATGGGATGGGAAAAATAGTGAGGGCCAGGCGGTTAGCACAGGGATTTATTATTACAAGCTGAATACGCCGACGGCTTCTCAGCTCAGGCGAATGGTACTGGTGCGATGAGCGATATTGGGTTTCAGATCAAAGCAAAGATCGTGTTGAAACGGCCTCAGCTATTGAATCATTGCAATCCGTTCAATATCCAATTGAGTTGTTGCTTGATATTTATCAACAGATGAATCCTGCGAGTCTTTTTGAATGGAACTTCTCTTAGGTAGAAGGCTGAATCAAATTTCTTTTGCTTGCCCAACGGATAATGGTCAACAAATATCTATTCGTTTGATACCATCTGTGGAAAAAAGACAGCCATCCCTTTCTGTCCAGCGATGCAAGAATTTTTCTCATCAATAAATGATTAGAGCAACGACGATCAGCCATAATAGCAGATTGATAAGGGTTGGCTTGTCCCTTAGCACCAGCGTCGTTGGATCTTCGCCCTGGCCCTGCTGGTGAATAAGGTAAAAATATCGGAAAATACCGTACAGGACAAAAGGAACGGTAGCCACCAGATTTCGGGTCCCGAATCGAGCCACGGTTTCGGCGGCTACGGTGTAGAGCGCATAGGCAATGACCGTGCAGGCCGTCACCACAGCAATCATTTGATCGAGGAAGGCAAGGCTATATTGGCTGAGCACGTTTCTGGATACTGAACCATTCGTTTGATTGAGGACCAGTTCTTGTCGCCGTTTAGTGAAGCCCAAAAATAAAGCCAATGTCATGGCACAGATGATCAGCCAATCCGAAGGATAAACGCCTGCCAAAGCCACACCTGCCAGCACCCGCAGAATAAAACCAAAGGCGATGAACAGGATATCCAGAATCACCACTTGTTTGATCTTGATCGTGTAGGCCAGGTTTATGAGCATATAGATGACAAGCGTCGTCAGAAATTTGTGATTCAGAAAAAAGGCGCCGATCAAAGCAGCGGCAGCCAGTGTCAATGAAACAATCCATGCGATGAAAACATTCATTTTCCCCGCTGCCAAAGGCCGCAGGCGTTTAGCTGGATGTTTTCGATCTTGTGGAAGGTCGAAAATGTCATTGAAAATATAAACGCTGCTGGCCGCCAGGCTGAATAATATAAATCCCAGCCCCACTCTGACCAGCAGTGCAAGGTCGAAGAATTGGCGGGAAAAGAATAGACCAGCAAAAATGAAGAAATTCTTGATCCAATGCCTGGGCCTTAGCTCCAGGATTAAATACTTTAGGTCGTTCAATAGCATGGCAGCGAATCTCAATGGGAATTCTTTGGCGATTGAATTAGACGAGCAGATGGGGAAATGGCATTTTCATCAATCAGGTGTTGTATTTTTGGATCACTTGATCACCAGCATTTTTCGTTTTTGTTTGAACCTGCCCGTTTGGAGCTGATAAAAATATATTCCGCTGGAAAGATGAGCGGCGGTCCAGCGGATTTCGTGCTGGCCCGCAGGAAGATTTTCATCCAGAAGATTGGCTACCTCCTGCCCCATGGCATCGAAGATCGTTATTCTTACCTGATCAGCTTCAGGCAGTACGAATCGAATTAGCGTGGTCGCATTGAACGGATTGGGATAGTTTTGAGCCAATATGAAACGCCTGCTCTGGCTTGAATTCACGGTGACTGGATTTTTAGCAATGGTCACCTGAACCATATCCTCATTTAGATGAATATTGTCCAATCTTATCGAATTTATATTTTCCGAATGAGGCTGGATCCGTTCGAATAGCAATAGCAATGGGTGTTCATCAAATCCAATAGGCTGCGAACTGGCAATTGCCAGGACGACCTTATCGTGTTGCTCGTTCTGTTCGATTAGACAGTTGTTCAAGTCTTCGTTCAAACGCAATCCCCTGAACTTCCATTGCTTTGAATCAAACGAAAGCTGGATTCGAGCAGAAAGGATCTCACAATTGGCTGCTATTTCAATTGGTAGTTCCCAATATGGATCATCGGTAAGCTTTGCTTCTCCCCATTGAACCTTTGCCTGACCGCAATACGGTTTCATCCTCGCAGCGAAATTCAAATGAGTCGGCGACCAGTTGCCAGAAACGTCACCATAAATGATGCCTTTGAAATCTTGATCCGTTTGGTGGGAATTCAATGGTTGAAAGCTGATGTGATGCGGTGCCGAATGCCAATTTTTATCAGTGATCGCAAATTGGCTGGGAACAAACGTCCAGCCAGTGCCGACCTGAAACGAATCGATCAAGCCGACCGAATATCTCAAAATATAAGATGCATCGAGACTGGAGACCGATTTATTGCCAGTCACATCGGCTGCGATCAACTGGTAGGGCGTCAGGGTGATCAATCCGACCACATGCCTCAAAATCAATGAAGCATCAAATGCGGTAATGCAGTCGCTCCAATCCCCCTGTTTTGAAGGAGTCAACTGATAATCCCCTTTCTGCACGTGAAGAAAAGCAAACCTGCCATCTTGCCCAGAAGTCACCTGGCTTTGGTTCAGTTGAATTTGAGCGTTGGCTATAGGTTGATTATTGGAATAATATCCCAATCGGCCTGCAATGTCAAACGCCAAAATGATTGTCACTCGCCCTGGTTTCAGCCTGATATGAGGACCTGGTTCCATCGCAGAGATATGCTTTAATTCGATCAGTGAAAAAGCATTCTCCTGGGCATTGGGATTGATCAAAAAGCGAACGTAACAGAGCACTCCCCTCCCAATCAAGCTATTTTCTCCAGAAAGCTCCAAATTGATGCCGCTATCCGATAATGTATAGCTCAAATGATTCCAGGATTCCGATAGACTGCCGTGAGTTACAATTTCAATTGGTTCCAGAATCTTGGCATTGTAGTGAAGCTGCATTTGAATGGCGGATATGTCCAGATCGGTCACATCAGAAATGTAAATCGGGAGCAGGAGGGTATTATGGGGGGCTGCGATGGTATCGGGCAGGCTCAATTCGATCATTGGATTGAACCGATAAAGTCGAGAGACCTGTTTGGCGATTTTGAAATTGTCATCAGTCTGGCCATGATGGCTGATAATTTTGGCCACGACACCATATCCTTTGGCCAGCCAGTGATAGTTGATCGTCGTTGACGGTCGAGAGCGGAACAAAACGCCATTGATGTAGATTTTTTCCAGCAAATTCACATAGCTTTTGATCCGCAGACATTCGAAACTGCCTGATGGCAGGGCCAATCTACCCCAGCCATCCACCGTGCTAACGATGCTGTCTTTCACATCCGTAGTGACAATGACTCTTGAGCCATAAAATAGAGTATCGACTTCGATCGTAAATTGTGAGACCGATTGCCAACTGATGCCATAGTGGAGCGGAAATGGGGCATAAAGTAGGTCGGGCTCAACGTCCACTGCACCCGAATAGCCAAATTTGAATATTTCAAAAGATGCAACCGCCGATTCAATCCCAATGCCCTGAACGGTAAGGCTGTTGTGATTTATATTTTGAAAAGAATAAAACACGCCCTGGGTATTGTTGAAATAGTAGCTGTGGATGAGCTGTCCCAGTTTTCCCGCATATCGAGTGACGATATTGGCTTCAGGGAAATCTAAATGGTACGGTGCCGTAGCTTTGTCGACAATCAATTGTCGGGCCAATTCACAGGGAAAGGGGGCATCGAATTTCCATAGCTGATTCTCGCCTGGCCGCCCCACATCGACCACAACAGTATCGACCGTGTCTTCTTCGGTGATAAAATAGGTGCCAATGCTTGATGGAAAATCATCGGCTTGTAAGATAATCTGCGCTGATAATCGCTCGGAACTGAACAGATGAACGATGAAAATCAGAGCGATGAAACGGCGAGAGATATTCGTATTCATTATGGTCCTCATAGTTTGAGTTTAATCTTTCAAAAGCTTGTCACGAAAAATCAACAATGGTCTCAAAATTGAAAGGTCTCAGAAATGATATCTCTGAGTTTTGAATTCTTAGAGCTTTCATTCCACTAAAAGTTTGGCCGCCTGGTGGTGATTTGGTAAGCAATGACTTTTCGGTGATAGTTGAAGGTCCTTCACTTAAAAAGCTACATTCGCCTCAATCGTCGGTAGAAACGGCAACGAGTGGTAGGCTTTTCTGACATGGGTGCCATTTTCAATTTTATAATCATAGATGAAGATGTTTCGGCGATTGTACAGGTTTTTGATCTCGAGGAAGGTGCGAAATATCAATTTTTTCAGATTGAACTTTTTACCAATTCGGAAATCCAGCCGATGATAATCGGGATAGCGGGCGGAATAAATATCGCCCGTGACCCAGATGGGAGTGTTGCCATTCCAGGTAGCGTATTGCGGTGTATGCGGAAGGCCGCTCAAATAGCGCCATTTCACATTTAGTTCCCAATTGCTGGAAAAATGATAATTGATGAACAAAGAAAGATTGTGCGGCTGATCGGTAAAGCGAGGGAATTTCCGCTGCTCGATTTTCTGTTGGTCCCAATTTACGAAGAACGCTTCCAGCTCGGACTTCGAGTATGCATAAGCGCCCCACAGTGAAATTCGATCCCCTATTTTGCTGTCCAAAAATAGCTCGATGCCCCGACAACGGCCTTCGTTGGGATTGCCGTAATGCAGTTGCGGCTGTGCTGATTGATCTGAGAATTCAAAATAGTGGCCGATCATATTATCGAGCTGTTTGAGATAGGCCTCGACTCGCAGCCTGAAACCTTCAGAGAAGGTCTGCTCGATTCCGATAACATAATGGGTGGCCTGTTCAGCCCTGGGATTGTGCTCGGCGCCTTTCTGACGAGCCAGTGCTGTGTAGCCTGGCGCCTGATAATAGTTGCCCCAGGCTGCTCGTAAAATGGTCTTCGGCAGCAAATGATAGGCGAGGCCGATTCTGGGGCTGAACTGCTGATCCTGGTTGTATTCGAAATAATCGTATCGAATTCCCAAATTAGCATAGCATGAGCCAAAGAGTTTGAGTTGATCCTGAAAATAGCCAGAAATCTTGTGGGTGTGTGGTGTAAGCTTCAGATTGCCATAATAAGATTCGATCAGCTCTTCCAGAAGTTTTTCATCGGTTGAGATCGGAGCGACCTTCAATTCGTAATCGTAAAGAATGTGTTTATATGTTAGCCCGAGCTCGAGATCATGCCGCTGTGTGGGCAAAAAATTCAAATTCCAATTCAGCACGTATTCGGTCAGATTAAGTCGCTCCTCTTTGTCCTTGCCGATGCGGTTATCCCAGAAATTTTCCCCTTGTGAAAGGATCAGCTCAGATGAAAGTCTGGGATTTAAGGCAAAATTCCAGACCAGGCCATGATAGTGATTACCATAGTCCGCATATAATTCCTGATTGGCTCGCCAGCGTTCCAGATAGGAATCATCTTTCGAATAGAGAAAGTTATAGGTGAGACGATGTCTTCCACTGGCCTGGATGGCGATTTTGCTCTGAAGATCATAAAACGAGGGCGAAAACGAATAGTCGGTCGGATTCAAAATCTTGACGGCTTCTTTCAAAAGGCTTTTGCGAAACGAGAGCGCTACGCTGCCTGATGGAATGGGACCCTCGATCACCATGGACAGTCCAGTGCCGCCTGCGCTGAAATTGCCCCGAAGCCTGTCCGCTGCGCCTGCTCGATTTTTAATTGACACCACCGAGGACAGTCTGTCCCCATACTTGGCGGGGAATCCTCCCGTCAGAATGGAGACATCGTCGATCAAATCCATGTTCATGATTCCCACGGCGCCACCTACATCCTTGAGATGATATGGATCGAAGATTTCGATGCCATCGAGCAGGATGAGGTTTTCGCTGGGCTTGCCTCCCCGTACATGAAATTGGGCGCAGAAGTCATCGGAAAAGCTGACCCCAGGCATAATCTGCACCACCCGACAGATGTCATCCAATGTAGCTGGCAACGAAGTGATGCGCTCCTTTTCGACAGTCTGGGTGGTTGCCGATTGGGTCTGGGCAATGATGATGTTGCCAGGCGTAACGACGATTTCCTGCAAGGGGATCACAATGCTTTTCAGTTGCACATTCGATACAACACTTTGACCTTCGCTGATCAAAATTTTCTTCACCATCGCCTGAAAGCCAATCCTCGAAAATTTTAGCGTGTATTGACCAGGTGCTAAATTCCCGATGTGATAATTTCCCTGCTGATCTGAGGCCGTTCCCAGTGCTGTATCCAAAATTACGATATTAACATTGTCCAGCGGTTTGCCATTTGGGTCGGTAATGCGTCCACTGATCGAACCAGTGCCTGATTGGCCAAAAGCAAGATAATTTATCTGAAGGAAAATGGCCAGGAGAAATGCGAGAATTAAAGAGCTACGAAATTCAATTTTCATATCTGAACAGCAATAATTTGTCGGGGATTCTTTAGACGTTTCAGAGGTTGCGGCTGAGGTCGAAAGGCTTTATGAAGCCATAATTTGATCTTTCGGCGATACAGATCGCCATTGAATCTTGAGATCGTGATGCAGGAAGCGTAGATAGGCAATTGCCTGCGCCACTTTCTTTTGAGGTAATAATAGCAATCGAAAAACTGTTGGGGCAGCTCCAAGATCTGATCGGTATTGTGTACGCAGAACGCTGAAACTGCATAGCATTTTAATCCCATCTGTTGCGCTTGCAGACAAAGATCGGTGCCATAAAGATGAAAATGGGGCAGTCCCTCGTCAAAGCGGAGGCCTGTTGATTTCTTTATGATCAAAATCACTTCATCCAGCGTTTGAACCTCGATTGGCATGTCAAATGGCTTTCCCAGGTAGCCCCAACCATGGGAATAGAGATGACCGACATGGTGCCCTTTGGCTGTCACGCCATAACAACCGATTACGCCCCAATTGGGATCAGCCTCCTCAAGTTGATCGATTGCACGTTTCAGATCAGAAATCCATTTGAGAGGAAAGAACACATCCTGATGGCAACAGATGACCAGATCATGCAACGATTGCGCCAGCCCAGCGTTATAGGCGTTGCTCGCCGAATCATAATTTCGCTGAAGGATCACCTGATGCTGCGCCTGTGAATGAAACAGCTCCGACGCCAGAAAATTTTGATTGAGGATTTCCTCGCTACTAACGGGAACGATGAAGGAAATATTTTCAACTAAGGTCATATTTACGAATTGCAATCGGGAACAGATAGCTTATGGACCCAAAGCTTTAGTTGAGGGTTGTCCCACTAAATCCCTCTGAAGGTTACGAACCTCAAGATTAAAGGAAGCTATTTACGGGAGAATAATTGATATCAGAATCATATTCATCAATCGACCTGCTAAAAATTATTCTGCCATCAAGTCAAGCATTGATTGAAAGTAATAATCCAGGCACGCTCTTCCAAAGGTTCAAACGCTAAAAAAGTGCGATCAAAATTAACTCATTTCAGAAATCGAAAGTTCTGCGGCGGCAGAAGCGCAGGAACGTTTTCATACGCCCCGAAATCCCAGGACGCTCCTTCGGGTCGTGGATTGCCATCTTTATCTATTTTAAAAAGGGCCGATAAATCAATTCCCTTATCCGTAGCCGCCACATCCGATTCGGCCAGATGGGCATCGTTATTGGGATTTCGCTTTTGATAGAAGACAAAAGCAGGCTTTCCTTTTTGGCCATGAGGTTGAGTATATTCTTTGTCTTTGAAATAGATCTTTTGTTTACCGCCATACTCGCCAGGATAGAGCAAATTGTAATCGAGCTGTACGTCGGCATTCTCAGCACCGTAGGTATAGTTGCCATTGTCAATGTAGATCGTTGTATTCAAATCGCCCGAGTTATAGAACAAATTATTCTTAATCGTCCAGTTTCTGAGCTTAACGTTGGTGTTGTGGATATGGATTTGAATCACTGGCTGATCATAGGAATCAATGATAGTGTTGTTAGCGATCACCACATTATTTATGGTGCAGCCAGCATACAAATTGTAATCAATCAAGCGGCCATAGATGGTGCGGACAGCGGAAGTGATGCGGTAGACATTGTTATAGAACATCCAATTCCCTTCAGTCTCGTTGCTGCCAATATCGCCCGAAATAGCAGCATTGGTGCAATCGATAATTTCGTTGTTGTAAGCCTTATGATAGCTGCCGCTCAATTGAAACGCATCGCAATGCTGAGCGCCCAGATGCGGCAGACCGACCACACCACGGACGATGTTATTGTAGCATGAGATGCCAGAGGTCCCCTGAACCCCATCGGGTCCATCGCCATAACCAGGAACAACGTTCAATTCGATGATATTATGATGAATCCGATTATTGTCATATTGGCCTGAAGAACCATCCAGATCGATTCCCACTTCCCAGCGAATATCGTGCAGATAGCAATGCGCCACTTCCAGATCCGAGGCATAAATAAGATTGAAGCCCGATGATGCGGTCTGAGCTTCAATATATTTTATCACACAATGCTTGTTGCTGATGCCCGAGATCAGGCAATCCATGGCCTGGGAGGTTCCGCCATTTATCAGTTTGATATGTCGTTCCCCCCGATATTCCCCATTGATCACCACGTAACTGCGATTATCGAAAATCATGGCGCAGTCCCGATTTTTCATGTCGATGATCACCACGCCATTATGGTTGATGTCCTGACCAGGTCGAATCGTAATCGGCCTGCCGTTTTCTCCGCTGGCTTTGATTTCCAAACTTGAAGTGTAAGTTTTTGAACTAACGCCGCCGCTGATGAATAACGTGTCGCCCGCTCTTACGCCGCCTGTTCCCCAAATAATATAATTAAATGAAATCCAGGCATCTTTCCACGACCGACCGTTATTGGCGCCTACGGCGGCATTATCGACATACCAATTGCTGCACCAAATGTCATTTCCTGCAAAAAGAACAATGGTTGTAACAGCAAGGAAAAGAATTCGTTTATTCATCCAAAAATCTCCCCTTTGATTTCACAACGCCATGCGCCTCATGCCTTTCTATCCTTGATAACACCACCCTCGGAAGCCTCTGAAAGAAGTCTCCGCCGCTACAGGAGGGTGCAGGATATTGATTTGAGATGGCCGATTGATACGACAAGCAAAATGGATTTCAGATTGAAATTATGTCTAAGCTTCCGAACCTTCAAAAGGATTGCACCTAAAACCTGCCGTCATTCATGCAATTTTGATGCCCACGAATAGCTCCTCATCAGGCTGCTAAATTACTGGATTTGGGACCAGCATTTTCTCGGCAATGACAGCGGGCGTTTCAGTCGGGTAATTAGCAATTACAGAAATGGTTTTCGGTTTGACTTTTTTCTGGCCGATGGATTCCCTCCCACACCAGGCTTCCAGAATCCAGCCCAGATGATAGGGGCGACAGGTCGGGTTGATTTCCAGATGATTCGAATGATGCGAAAAATTATAATGCTTTCCCACTATTGCACGAGCGACATTGGCATGCAGTACTAATCGAGCATATTTTCTCTGACGGCGAATGGATCGAAAAATCATTTGATCGCTGGGGCTGATCATCGGTTGGTTTAATTCATTTTGACCATAAATCCATTGCAGTCCTCTAAACGCAGCCTGCAAATATTTGACATCATCAGTTAACTCATAAAGAGAGAGCAGCGCCATCGGGGCCATGGCATCCTGATGGACTGAATAGATCTCATACGGTTCAACCACCTGACCTTTCTCCGCATCAAAAATCCAGGGCCAGCCGCCGTCAGGTAACTGGAGAGCTAATAATCGGTCTGCCGTGGCTTTTGCAGCAGCTAACGCCTCTGGTACATCATGATGTTTAGCCACCAACGTGAGCGCCAGCAGATTGTATATTTGCGTGGCAAAATTGGGAAATCTGCGTCGCACATGACTCCTCCCATGGTGATAGAACAATCCTGATGGCGCACGATTTTGTTCGAGAAGCTGCTTCAGTGCCCCGCTGAATAACCGATTGATCGGCCCAGATTCATGGTACAGCGAAGCATAGAGCAATCCAATGACCAGCCATCCGATCTCCTGACCTTCCAGCGTCGCAACACCGCCGCATTGATTAATAGATTCGGAAATTTTTTCTGCCAGATGATCGATCCTGTTAGCATGGTATAGTGAATCGTACCAGAGCAATAAGCCCAGGTCGCCAGTCCTTAGCTCTGGGGAACCGATGCGACTGAACACAGCCTGTTCAATGCGCTCCAAATCCAGCCCAATTGGATAATTATTTCGTGCCGCCTTTTGCAGTCCCAGTAACGTCATGATGGAATATCGCAACGAGCAGCCCCGTGGTTCAGGTTGATCTTTTATTCGCTCCACGCAGAATAAGCCCGAATCGAGCTGCATGTGCTGCAATGCTTGCAGTGCAAACCGAGTTAATTTTCTGATTTGCTGGCTCGATGTTACCATTGGCTGCGGTTTAACGCCTGTCACAGCGACCTTTGGAATTGGCTTTCTAAAATGAAACAGCCAGCGCAAACCAGGAATAATTTCGCCAAAACGCTCTTTAGCAATTTGGGTTTCTTCTGCTCGAAAATATCGAATGAAGGCCTGAGATACCATTCTTTTTTCTCTTATCATCATGGACCAGAGAAAACCTGCTAAGCGACAAAAAGCACCAATTACATAGGGTTTCTCTCCCAGGCGCAAAACTGACCTCATGATCGACCAAAAGGGATGGGCCCCGAGCGAGTAGGCCATTCGACCCTGGCGGAACCTCCCCTTAAAAATGCCCTCGGCGGTAGCGGTAAGGCGATGATGATACGCAGGGAATTCGGGAAAGGCGCTGACTTTCCAGCCGTGCATTCTGGCTGTCACTTCGGCGTGCCAGTCTTCGCCGCCGTAGGGCAAAGGGAGATGGCCGCCTATTGTTTCATAGCAGCATCTTCGAAAAAGCTGAATGCCAGCGGGCACTGAATGCCTGCGGTTGAATGCTCGGCTTTTAAATTCGCCATTATGTAACTCGTAAATATAGCCGCCTGCCAATCCCAATGTTGGATCTTCATTAAATTTTTTCAATAGGCTTTCGTAATAATGCGGCGGCAATGAAATGTCCGCATCCAGGATGCCAATAAAATCATAGTCGGTCGAATTTAATTCTCTCAGTCCAGCCTGAAGTGCTCTAACTTTGCCGCCAAAATTCCGTTGGGCATTCCCCTGGTAATTAAAAAGATGAATAAATGAATGTTGCTGGGAATAATGACGGATGATCTCCTCAGTAGCATCTGTTGAATTATCATTGACTATAATCCATTCCTGGGGCAAGATGGTTTGTGTCGCCACAGACTGAAGTGTTTGTCTGATAAAGCATTCCTCATTTCGAGCGGCAGTTAGCAGGACATATTTTGGCGTCATGATGTGGGCCCTTAATTTAAATGAGCTGCGTTAGGCTATTTATTCCTGGCGCTGGATTTTAGAGGCTCGATAATTGAGCAACCAGACAGCGGAGCGCTGATTGACTTCTTTTTAAATGAAACAGGATTTCCTTTTTTTGGGAGGGTTGAATCAAAAATTGACAGGCTCGGCCGATGATCCTGACAATCTCATAGAGCCAATAGGTGAGCAGAAATAAAAGATAGAAAATTTTTGTGTGATATTTTTGAATAAAAAGCAAATTGGCACGGCGCATTTCGATATAGAATTTCACGGGCAATTGAGCCGAACTGGCACCACCATAATGGATTATTTGAGCGTATGGATAGAAAACCACTTTCCAACCCGCCTGGTGAAAACGGCGGCACCAGTCCATATCTTCGCCGTACATAAAAAATTGTTCATCTAACAGGCCGACACTCTTCAACGCTTCTCTGCGCACCAACCAACAGCAGCCATTGATGATATCTACGTTGCGAATCGCATCGTGGGCAAAATAAGTCATTAAATAGCCACCGCATTGTTTTGATCGAGGAAAAAGCGAATCCAGCGCCAGAGCACGGCAGAAGCTGTTCCAGAGAGTAGGGAAGGCCATACAGGAGCGTTGCACCTGCAAGTCGGGACTCAGAATTTTGGGTCCCAGGATACCGATGTCTGGGTGGCCTTCCATATAATTGATCATGCGGTCAAAACAGTTGTCAATCACCTGCGTATCGGAGTTGAGCAAACAAAGATAGCGACCGCTGCTGGCATTGATTCCGATATTATTGGCTCGTGCAAAGCCCAAATTTTGATCGTTGATGATCAATTTTACCTCATGGTAATTTGACTTGACCATATCGACAGAACCATCGCTGGAGCCGTTATCGACAATGATGATTTCCGTCTGATGACAAGGCCAATTTTGAAATATGGAATCCAGGCAGCGAGCGAGAAAATCTTTGGTGTTCCAATTGACGATAACGATCGAGAGATCCATTACATTCCTGAGCTTTCGATGGATGAAAAAGCAAGTGACTAAACTCGAATAGGTGCGCCCTCGGGATATGCCGCTGGCTGCTTCTGAGCGAATCGCAGAATTACCTGTCGGAGCAATTTTAATCGCTCAAGTTTTGCAATCGATCCCCGCAGGGTGGCGATGAAGGCCAGCAACATGTACCAGACGATCATAATCTGATCGAAATAAGAGATGGAAAAAAAGGTAACAACGTGGGCAAATAGCGTAGCGCCAATAGTCCAGACCAGGATTTTATTTTTTAGGAGATCATCTTCCAACACCCAGAGGGTGCGACCAATGCTTTGAAAGCAATAAGCGATCAACATAATGAATAAAACAAGTGCCCAGATACCACCCTGTTTGCCAACGGCCACGTAATGATTGGTGGTATCCCACAGCATCCATCCCCAATGATCGGTGGATTTGATGCCGACCAGCCACCATTCATTAAATCGAACGATAAATTGATCGAGCAGGTAATAGCGATGCCAGCCAGTAGAGCCGCCGACCACGTTGACACGGGCGATCAAAGCCCAGACAGGGGCTTCCATTAGAAAATGCAGTACCACCAGCCCGATGAAAAGTCCCCAACGCAACAGCTTCGTTAATTTTCTCAGCGACCAGATGAATAAGGCAAAAATAGCAGTCAACGTGGAGAAGATGGGACCACTGGAAGCTGAGGTCATCACGATGATGAGCGCTGTAACCAGACCAACTACGGTCAATTGTCTGCTGGTCCGATCCTGCCACCAGAGCGCCACAAACAGCGGGATCAGCGTGGCGCCATAAGTTCCAGCCAGAATGGGATGGGCAAAGGCGGCCTGGCAGCGAAGCCGACCCTCACGGAGTATAGTGACGGCTGGCACTCCACCGAATATGGCAAACATATTGCGATGTACGAAATATTCGATGAGCATGGAAAGGGCGATGGGAATGGAAATAACCACCAATGCTCTGATCAGCGTCGATATATCTTTTAGATCTCTGACCAAAAATCGCACAATGAAGTAAATGCCGATGGCATCGAAAGCGGTGCCCAGTGTGCTTACCAAAGCGCCGAATGTCTGCCAGAGCAGCGTTCTGGCGATTATCGTTACCACAGCCCAGGCGATGAGCAAGCTATCGATGATGTTCCAGCGGAAACCCTGGATTTCTCCATACAGCAAAATGCGAACCCAACCGAACAGGACCAGAATCCGCAGCATGTAGAAATCTAGCGTTGCTACGACGATCCGCTGTTGAATGGGTATAATGAGCGCCACAAAAAAGAACGGGACTAACGCATATTTCCTGGGCAGCAAAATGATCAGGACACCCGCCGCCAGCGTGAGCAATAGCCCGAGCGGATGGATCAACGTGGCGCCATACGAACGAACGATTCCTGATGGATCGGGATTCAATTGAATATCGCTTTTTTGGTTTTTCTGCTTAGTTTAATACTTGGAGTTTGACTTTAAGGATTGTTTCGCTGATTCCAAGGGAGCGCAGCGACCGAGGCAATTGCAATAATCTGATCCACGACGGCGGTCAACGTGCTTGAATCGCAAAACGCAGATGCCTCGGTTCTTTGTCTTCGTGATAGATTTATTTTCGAGTGAATATCAGCTATGGTCTCGATCAAATTTAGCCGTCCTGTGCTGGCCAGGTACTGATCGACAGCACCATGTGGACCACGAAAAATGCTATAGGCGGGCACGTTCAGCACCGCCGCCTCTCGACCCATGGTACCGCCACCGCAGATGACCAAATCTGAATGCCAGATCAAATCCAGCCCATTCAGCGCCCGATCGGGAATCATGATCTTCTTGTTATCCAGCCAGATTTTCCAGCGTTCACAAATCATTCGCTGCTGTTTTTGGTTTCGGGGAAGGATGATGATCGTGAGGTCAGGGCTGGCAAGCAGATAGTCAATAACTGCTGTGAATAATACTTCGCTCTCGGGATTATGATAATGCGCCTCAGTGGCGGGTGGGCGTACGGTGGCGACCAGATGATCCGATTTGATTCCCATTTCGGCCCGAATATTTGGATTGGGGCGGAATGAAGGGATATAGATCTGCTCTTTTATTCCAGGATATTTGATCACTTTGGTGCTTCGAGGAAAGTGATTCATCGAGATGATCTCTGGCATCATCACCCAATCGGGATTATTGAACGAAAGAAACCTGGCAAATTCATAATCGAGCAGCAGCACCGAAGGAATACCAAACGCTTTGGCCAGGGCAAGCTGGGAGCGGGAGCCATGGGAAAGCGCTAACGCTGGTTTTTGGGCAACGACATATCGGGCCATTTGCAACGAACGGATAAATAGGCCTGCTAATTTTAGCATTTTATTCTTGCCGTAGTGGCGGCCGATTTTTTGATATTGAAGACCAAACAAATCCGCCAGGGCACAGACCTGGAACGCCTCCCGAGTTGTCAATATGATTTGATAGCCTCGTTGTTCTAATTCAGCGATGATGGGTTTAAAAATCATAACATGCGGCGTGTTATCAAGATCGATCCAGATGCTCTGATGATTTGCATTATGGCTCATAGCTGTTTAAATTTAGTTAAAGAAAGATTCATTGGCTCTAACTATTATCGTTTTTTATGATCTCATTTCGACATCTCCCTAAATCCCTCCGCCAACTGACGTGGGGACTTGCTGTCGTTCCACCTTTTGAAGCGACCGCAGGAAGTACCCGCCTGGGTAGTGGCCAGGGGAGATGCTATTTAGTTTGAAATTAGGAAGTCAATATCAAAAAAGCAATTTGACTGAATAGCACTATTTTCTCACCAATAGTTTTTCATACCCATTGACAATGCGCAATCCCAGCGTTGACCACTCCTCAGGATTGAAGCAAAAAAGAAGGACCGCCACACAGTAGGAGCAGCCGATCACAATGGTTTGAAAAATCAAATTCAAAAACGAACTGCAGCCTTGAACGAATCCCGAAAAATAAAATACCAGGCCAACAATCCCGCAGGCGATGGCAGGGCGGATAAACATGGTCAGCAGATAATTGCTTAGTTTAATGCCAATGATTTTTGAAGTATAGACTGGTTGGATGAATAGTTTGGTAAAAAGTATCGGAAGAGCCGTTCCCCAGGCAGCGCCGATCAATCCCAATTTTTTCACCAACAACATCGAAAAGACAGCAATCGCCGCTCCCTCCAGCAAGGTTTGTACGGCAAAATAATGATGCCGATTAAGTGCTTTGAGTGCGTTGACCGAGACCATGGAGATGAAATCCAGCGACAGCGAGGTCGCCAGCACAACCACAATGACGCTGGCTAAACGGAAATCCTGCCCCACCCAGAGTAGAATGAAATTTTTGGCTTCCAGCACAATAATCAACGCCATCCCTGCCAGAATAACGGCGATCACCCTGGCATATCTGAGGAAATTGACAGCGAAACGTTGGCGATCATGCCCCAATTGCAGCGATAACCTGGGAAAAGTGACCACAGAGAGCGCACTGCTGAAGCGCAAAAAGGTTCGAATCAGAATCGCTGCGATGCCATAGACTGCCACGGACTCGGCATCCAACAAGCGTCCGATCACAGGCGTTTGAACGTTATATTTGAGCATGTCGCCGATTAAAATGAGGAACATGAGCACACCAAAGCCGACCAGTTCTTTCATGATTCGATATTTTATAGAAGCAAATTTGATCCTGGGGCATTCTTTTAAAAAAGTTAGCGTCAGCAGCTTGGTCGAAAAATTGATGAGCTCCACGCAAATCTCCACCAGCCCCAGAGCAATCAAACCGCCGCCCAGAAAGATCACGCTAAACAAACCCAATGCCCTTAAGAGAGTGATAGAAGAATCCAAAATATTCATCAGCACAAATTTCTCGAAGCCCATCAACACCGCATCGAACACTCGGCGGGGGAAGCTGATACCAGCGGCCAGGCCAACCAGCCAGATCAGGTATTTGAACGCCTCGATCTTTTCAGGTGGCAGTTGGAAAAAATGCGAAAGCGGCTCAGCGAGAAACAGGGCGATGAGAATAATGACCAATCCGATGATTGAAAATAGCGTGATGGAGGTATTAATCACCTGGCACAGGGCATTTGAATCATTTTTGCCTGAATAATAGGCAATGAACCTGATTGTCGCTGAGTGCAATCCCAGGTCCAGAATGCTGGCATAGCCGACCAATGAAATGACCAACACCCAAATGCCATAGCTCGATTTGCCCAACTGAGCGATGATATATGGCGTGATAAAAAAAGTTGTGATCAGTCCCACTGCAATGGAAAACCAATTGCTCATGGCGCTGGTGATCAGAGAATTTTTGGTCGGCATCATATCAATTCAGGCATGTTAAAAAGTAGTTTCAAATCCAGTTCAACAAATGCTCGCTACTTTGAAGTCAATGATTCAGCTTGGCAAGATAATGGATAGCAGAATGATTGATACCAGAGTCATTTACAGCAGAATTATTTCAATTCTATTTCAAAAAATATCCTGCTATTCGAGCCTTAAAATAGTTGGAATGCCATTTCACTGGTCGGTAAAGTCCCCATTCGCTCGCCACAGATAAAAAATCCAGCGAGGCTTTTTGGGGCGGCCATAAGGCACTGCGTAAAAAATCCCTATCTCTTCAGACGATGCTGGGATCGTCACGATCTTCGGATAATACAGTTTTCGGGCGTCATGATGGAATTTTGGCCCGTTGCTGTAATTGGTCAAAATAAAGTGCTGATCCGCTGGATCAAATGTTTCTGAATCCGAAGGATAACCGTAATAGATTCGATTCTCAGTCCCTGTGACAAAGCTGGAATAACAGGTGACCAGCGGCTGTTCTCCGATGGTCTGTTTAATTTCCTGACCGACCTCACGAATCGAGTCTGTTGAAGACGCCCAAGAAATCGTCAGCAAGGCCGCCTGGATAACTAAAATGCTGCTGAAGACCCCTGCTTTTAATGGGGCCGTATGGCTGGCACTGATATTGATTTTTTCCCAGGCATAATAAAAAATGACAAGAAAAGCTACTCCCGCAATCACCCTGAGCCAGATACTGAAAGCAATGCTGAAATAATCGCAGATTACACTCACCCAATAGGTTGCCAGGTAAGCCGAAAAGGTGATCAAGATGAGTGATAGTGACATCCTGGACGTCGCTCTCCTTTGCATGACAAGAAACAGAATCAACAGCACCAGAAGGAAGAATGGAGTCAGCAGGAACATCTGACCTGCAAAGTCAATGCCTGGCGCATTTCCCAACTGGATGCCCAGGCTTTTTTCCAGCCAATTCGCCGCCTCTGGAAAAACGAGCCAGCCAACGAAAATGAATAACGGAAAGAGCATGGCAGCGCTCAGGGTAAAATTGGCGATGAATTTTTTCGCACCCAAGAAAGTGGCATTGCTCAGAAAATTTTTTTCGGTGGCAATCCATTGGGCAGCAATGATCGCCATGCCGATGAAATAGGGGAGGTATCGCCGAGGCGGCTGCACCGAAGAAAGCGCCAACAAAACCGAATTGCCAATGAAAATCGATAAGGCAAGGATAGCTGGATAGCTTAAGTTTTGGATGGCCGCTTTTCCCTGGTGCAAAAATTTGATTAGCAGCTCCACCATAAAACCGACTGCCAACACGAATAAGATCGGCGAAAAACTGAGCGATTCGTTGAACAAGAAAAAATTGGGAATGAATTTCGGATGCAAGCTGATGCTCGAAGTCTGAAAATTATACAACGAATAAACCGACCAGTTCGGGAGAATGAAACGAAAGAGATATGGCACTGCCAGGCAGAGCGCTGCCAGCCCCAGGAGAATGATATGACGCCATTGTACCTCCTGACGCCACCATTCAAACAGCAATAGCAGCAGCAAGATAGGCAGGAAATATAGAGCGCTCAGCTTGATGATGAACATGAATGCCAGCGCTAATCCTGCGAAGCAATTGAAAATCGGTTTTGATTTGCCCAGCCGCCAAAAATAAATGGTCAGGATCAGCATGAGTGTCAGCAAGGACTCGGCCATGGCGATGCGACTGTACAGGATATGAAAATAACTGAAGCCCAGAAAAATCGTGGCTAGCATCGCTTCTTTTATGTTGGATTCACGCTTCATAAATAGAAAGAGCACCACCAAGGTCAGCACGCCAGCGATGGCAGAGATGATCCTGGCGGAGAGCAGTGATAGGCCGCCGATTTTGAACGCCAGCAGTATTAAATAAACGAAGCCTGGTGCAGCAAAATAGGGGAAATCGTGATCATGTTGTAGCCAGTTGTCGAAAAGGAATTGATTTCTGGCGTTGTGAACCCAGCCACCTTCGTCGACCATGAAATCGGTATCCTGCAGAAACGGCGGATCGGCGTCAAGGCGATAAAACCTTAAAAAAATGACGAGGCCAAAAATGAAAATAATAGCGAGGGGATTGGATAGAACTTGTAGGATTTTATTCATACTGGTCGAGGTGCGTTTTGAGTTGACGTTCACGGTTTGCTTATTTCACGGTTGAAAATTTCATGCGATTGCTCAGGCTTGCGTAGATCAAAGAGATACGCTTCAAAACCCACTTCAAGTAACACGAACTCCTGTTTTAATTCTCGCTCAAACTGTGGCGTTAATTTGAGAGCGGTTTTTTCCGCAATGAAAAACTGTGCGCCACGCTCGGCAAGCTGCTGAACTGAACCAATGGATTGTTCTTCCTGGCAGATATTGAACCCTTTGCGATCCAGCCAGAAGAACATGTAAGAAGCGTTATAAGCCACAGGGTAACCGTCCTGGTCTCGACAGATACCGCCGCTACTGATAATTAATGCATCTTGAGGGATCAACGGCTCAACTTTTTTGGCAAATTCATACAATTCGTGCAGCCGCTCATGATCGGTCGGTTCGATGTCGCCAGTAATCCGAAAGGCCATATAAAGATAGCTGGCAGGGATCAAAAAAATCAGCGCAGAGAACAGCAGCTTTGGAGCAATGGAAAAAATTTTCTTGAACGGCGCCAAGCTGGTTTCAGACAAAATTGATGGTGTCTTTAGCAAGAACGGCAGGGTCAGGATGGCCGACCAAGCCAGCCACAATACTAATTTGCTCCATTTGGTGTAATGAAAAATACCCGCCCATTCAACCGCAATGATACCGCCCGCCAGCAGGCCGCTTGCTGATAATAAAAAGATGAGATTCTTTTGTTTCAATTGATCATTCAAGACAACTACTGCATTACCGAAAAGCAAAGCGACAGGTGGTACGGCAAAGATGTGGTAATAGTAAGCCCAGCCATCGGCGGTGGTTCGAGCGGCAACGACATAAAAAATGACAATAGCAATGAGCCACGATAGACAAATTTGCTCGATCTTTTCGATCTTTTTCAATAACAATCCTGCCGCAACGATGATCAGTCCCATTGGCATCCAGACAAAATGGATTTCAGAAGTCACAATGCCTTTGAGAAAATAAGGATTGGTGAAGAAATCCCAGCCGATCCAGTGCGATTCGTTAGAAATGCCCAATGAATTGCCAAATTGAAGCCAGAGCTGATGCGCATGGGAGTACCACAGAATGGCGGGCAATAGCGAAACGATGCCGAACAACCAGATCGTCCAGCGTTTAAAAAAAGCCAGACCTTTGAAGCGCAGGATGAAAATTAGAAAAAAAAGACCGATATGAATGGCTGATGCTTTGGCAAGGATCGCTAATGCCGTTGCAATCAACGAAAGAATAAAATAGCGCCAGGAATCAGTTTCCATCCAACGTATGAACGTGAAGACGGCCAACAGATAGAGCAGCAACATCAAGGATTCTGGCTGCAAGGTATTGGCCGTCCGAAATAGCAGGGGATTTAGCGCAAAGAATAATGATCCAGCCGCAGCGGCCAGGTTTGGCAATAGATGCCGTGCAAAATTAATAAAGATCAGCAATGAGATCAGTGAAAAAATAAAGGAGAGCAGTTTACCAATGACTTCATGGTAGCCGAAAATCCTGTAACCCAGCGCCATCAGCCAGGGGAGGGCAGGGAATTCCATTTCGGCGAAGCCTGGGCCATCGCCACGCCAATCGATGCGGGGGTAGCAGATATCCATTCCATCTCGATAGAAATTTCGGGCAATGGAGGCCACATCGGCTTCCCGCCAGGCCTCCCGCATGTTGCCATCCAATGGCTGCCAAAGGTTGATCGTTCGGACATAAGCGCCCAGGAGGAAGAAAAAGATAAATAGGGTTCGGTTGCTGGATGCCATTTTATCATTGCCCTCCTTGCAAAGTTTTTATACTTTTGCAAGGTCAGCTCAATTAATCTAATCGTGTAGGGTTCAAATTGTTCTTATAGATGGTGGTGGAAAAATGAAAGAGTTCCTCAAAATACCGTTTGCTCTGGAGCGAAAGGAAGCCCAGGCTCAATAACTGCAACGCCACCAGCAAAGTGCTGCCGCCGACAATGAAAGCATGCGGCCTTTCTTTGAACACCAGCGCCACGGCATTCGAAAATTGGTCATCAAAATAAGCGCTGGTTACGGGGGCATGGGGATAAATGGTAATCGTATTGATGAAAATCCAGGCAATGATATATAGAGAAATTAACAGCAAAATAAATCCTGGCACCATAAAAAACATGAACGGTCGGAAGATGAATCCCGACATCAGGCTGCCAGCGATACCCCGCAGGGTTCGCATGCTCGAGACACGTTTCTTGCCGACCTTTTTTTGGAATCCCCAGTCCAGATGGGCGGGTATTTCCACCACTCGGGCTCGCAACAATTGGGCTTTATAGAGGATCTCAGCATTGACCTCCATATCCGTAGCCTTCAGATTGAGCGATGCGACAAACTTGCGTTCATACGCCCGAACCATGCCCGTAAGGGTGTGAATTTTTCCTTTGTAGGCCAGAGATAAAAACTTGTTGGCCCATCGGCTCATCAGCTTTCTTTTCCAGGGGACATTAGAGACCTTTCCCCCTTTCATGTAGGGAGAGGCAATGACGATCTGCGCCTGGGTGGCAATTATGGTATCCAATAATTTTTCTATATGATCGGGCGAATAGCTCAGGTCCAGGTCCAGCACGGCGATATAATCCCCCTGACTATGTTGAAAACCTGTTTTCAACGCTCGACCCAGTTGCAGATTATAGGGGTGGTTATAAACATGGACGTTCTTCCGCTCAACAGCAAATGCTTGGGCCAGCTCACCTGTTCGATCAAGGCTACCGTCATTGACAAAAATCAGCTCCCAGCGATATTTATGGTTCAGGGAATCCAGATAGTTGCACAATCGGGATAGATTTTGTTCGACAATTGCCTCCTCGTTATAGGCTGGCACCAGAACCGAAACCAGAGGACGTGGCTTTGAACGGCTCTGGCGACCACGGGTTGATTTTGGTCTCGTTAATGGCATTAGGGTCATGTTGGAATCCAATTAGAAATTGTTGTTCATCCACATTTTTTGAATAGCGCCCAGAAGAGATCTACGGCTGGGTAAGGCAGTTTCAGACGATCGGGGATCAAGCCCAATATCCTTCGATTTATCGTTTTGCTTTTTGAGTTATTCAAATTATAATCCAGTACCGATTTGATATGCTGGCCCGAGATCCATTTGGCTGGCTTGCCCGTTGCTATCTTGCAAAATCCATATTGCAGCAGCATTCGATCCAAACTCGCTGCTGAGAAAAAATGAAGCACGCTGGGAGGATTATATTCGTGCCATCTGCTTTTCAATAACTTTGCTAACCAGCTCGATCTGTCCCAGGTCTCAACCAGGATAAACCCACTGCGTTTGGTCAATGCTCGGGCCTGCTGGAACGCCTGATGAAGATCATAGAAATGCGCCACCACCTGAATCATGCTGATTAAATCGAATTGGTGATTACTATAAAACGTTTCGAGCGTCGCCGTCACCAGGTTCAAGCCGAAATGTTTTCTTCCGTAAGCCGCCATCGTCGCATTCGGTTCGATGCCCATGCCCGACCAGCCCGAATCGATGAATCCTTTTAAGATGAAACCTGCTGCCGCACCGACATCTAGCAGCTCTCCAGGGCTGGCATATTTTGCGACAAGGCGGGCATATTTTCGGCCGTGCCTGACCAAAATTTCTCTTTCTTTGAGGTAATCGGGATAGCCTGGTCCGCCATTCTGGAAATAGGCATCATCATAAATCTGACTCACCAGACCAGCCGAATGCTCAAGCTCTACAAATTGATGATGACAGCGATCGCATTCGCTGATCCAAAAATGGTTTTTGGAGAAGAGGTGTTTAGTTTCAGAATGATGACAGACAGGACAGTGCATTAGAACATTTTCCCCCGAAATGCAGTAGCGACCAACAGGCATGTTGGGGGTGATGGAGAGGAGTCAAATTGAAATTGATTAAACCGAGCCAAAACATCTGGCGTCATTGCAATTTTTATGAGCACCTGAACCGTTGGGCTTTTTGACGATCACTGCTGACGGATCACTGTTCCCTACCTTTTGATGTCTATCCGAGCCATTAGGCTTTTTGACTTTGAGGTCGTGCCTCGACTGCATACAGGCCGCATAAGCATTCAAGGAGATGAAATTAAAATTCTTTTCGATCTTGCGAATAATGCTATGAAATAGCTCCACTTTTCTCTGGCTATCGATGTGCATGCCAGGGAAAAAAGCTAAATCTGGGACCTTGTCCCCTCCAATTAAGTCGAGTGGATGTAACAAAAAGCTTGGGTCGGTTCGGGTGATTCGGCAGAGCTGAATGACCGTGTTCAAATATGAATGCATCAGTCTGGAAGAAAATTGGCTCAAGTACATTAAATAACTCAGGTGAAACGGGATCTTCAAAATGGGCATGGTCGTAACGGGTATCTCCAACAGTTTTCCTGTGCCATTGACCTGCCAATAAAACGGTTTGATCGGATCCATGCCGTTCTGGAATTTGCCGAATAGCTCGCCTCGCTCTTTTTTCTCCGCTTTTGAAAAGTTCGATTTAGAAAAATAATACCATCTCGCAATTGGGCCGAGATAGGTGGGAAGCATGGAAGCATCATAGTGATAGCCGTGCTCAAAAAGCACGGACAGCAAATTGTTGCTCCAGCTAAATCCTGGCCCCCGAAAGCCAATGGGCTTCTGACCAGTCGCCTGAAAAATATACTCCTCGGCTAATGAAATTTCCTGCTCAATTTTTTCACGAGAATAGAGGTGCAACCAGGATTCATGATGAAAGGAGTGATTGCCTACTTCATGCCCGCAGTCCACGATGGCCTTCAAAAAGTCGTTGTTTTTCGCCAGCGCAGCATCCTGACCCACCACGAAAAAGGTGATCTTGAGATTCAGCTCTTTCAAAACCTGGAGGATATGGGGTACGAAAATATCGAAATAGGAGGGGAATCGCTCCCAGCCACTATCCCCATGAATCTTCATGTAAGACCATTGGTTGTCCAGGTCGAGCGATAGGCTACAAAATGGTTTTGATTGCTGGTTCTGAGACATATTTTATCGTTTAAAGTTAAACTTGCAATAGTTCCAAACGCTCATAACATCTGTTTCTCTAACAACGGCAAAATATTTTCAGCTAATTTGATAGTCTGATTCACATTCAGCGTGCCATTGACGATATGAGCAGAGTTGATAATAAAAACACCTGGAATTGAAGTCTTTATCGATGGCAGTTGCGCAGAATAATTCAAAGTTGACAGGGCAAACACCTGTCGCTCCCGTGAAATCTGGAAATTGATTACATCATCGTCCCCTAATTTAGGATGCATTCGAATTAAAGCGCCCAGGAATTGATCTTGAATTGCCCGATCAGATTGCTCAAAAATGGGGTCATCTGGCGTGACGTATTTGGGCAGATAGACCAGCGCATTGCCGTTGAAATATTTGCGATCCACCAAAGCCGACATCTCGATGACGCCAGTAAATGGAAAACCATCGTCGGTGATATTGGTGACATAAAATGGCGACAGCGGCTTTTTCAACAGCAATGAAGCGCAGATCACGCCCAGATATTGAATGTCCGTCAGCTTTTTTCGCTCCATTTCATTGAGCTCAGGACAGATGGAGGCGGCGTTAGCTGATGGAATGGTAATGATGGCATGATCGAAAATTTCTCGATGTCCGTTTTGAAATTCAATTTTAACTTTTCGATTTTCTGCTGAACTAACCTGTTGGGCGACATACTGAGTTTTTATAGTAACGTTGTGATCGATTAACACCTGACAAAAGACATCCAGTATTCGGGCATAGCCACCAGGCACATAACCAAACATCTCTTTTTTCATGCCGCTGTTACGGGCAGCGTACATCCGTTGAATCGTTGCCCAGATAAAAGCGGCAGAGGTGATGCGATAGGTCTCGCCCAATTTGGATCGGAGCAGCGGTAGCCAGATCTTCTCGAAGGTATTACGGCCAGACCATTGAGTCAACCAGCGCTCGACTGGCAATCCTTCCAGCTTCTTCCAATTCTTCACTTTGGAGGCATAAAAAATAGTCAAACCCAGGCGCAATTTATCCAGCAGTTTTAGGGGTGGAAAATTCAAAAACTCGACAGTATTGGACATAGAATATAATTTGCCATTGGTGTAAAATCCTGTTTTGGTTTCGACCCAGTTCATGTTCTGTTCTAAGCCCAATTCCTTGATTAAGGAGCGCCAATACGTGTCTGAAAGCAGCGTGACATGATAGTGGCGATCCCAGACGATATCGCCCAATTGCCAGGTACCAGCCAAGCCGCCAAGCTGTTCGCTCGCTTCGAATAGCGTCACTTCCTGTCCCTGTTGCGCCAGTCGCAGGGCGAGCGTCATGCCCAACATGCCCCCGCCGATAATTCCCCATGTTTGTGGTTTTGAATTCACGATTTTGCTTCTAATTTGTTTTCACTCTTTGCGATGACCCTTGCAAAGGCTTTGAAGCTTCGAGGGGGGAAGAGCACTAACCATTCGCAAGTGTCCTGCGTTCGGCCTGCTGTGCGCATTCGACGAGCCTGGACGAGAAACCATCGAATGACGAGATGGTTGGAATGTCGTCGGGATCGACAATGTGACACCCCGTGCTGCACGTACCTGCTAATTGCTGCACCTGCTGAAATTGGATGCGGTTGAAATCATCCTGAGCATAATGGTCATTCAAAAAATGAATAAGCGCCAGCACTTCATTGGCCATGCCCCGTTCGACCACCCGAAAGCTATGATAAATGAAATCCACAAAGCGTTCATCTGGAACACATTTTCCTTTTCCAATTCCCACATAGCCGATGGAATCCCCAGCAAAATCTTCGGGTCTGAACAAATTGCAGCCGTCCACCACGCCGCTCAGAATGGGCGCATTTTCAATTATTCGATTTTTCGCCTTCTGATAAAATTGATGAGCGGTGCAGAAGATAATCAATTCCGCCTTTTCCAGCGCCTGGTCCAGATCATTGGTAAAGTAAGATTGAAGATTGAATTTCTTCAGATATTGATCGTCGGGTTTGACAAATGGATCATGAATGGTCACATGGCATAAGCGATTGATCAGCAACCGAGCCAGCACGAACGTCGGCGAATTTCGAGTATCCTCGGAATCGAACCGATAGGCAGCGCCCAGCAGGGCTACGGATTCGCCTGCGACAGGGCCGAATGATTGTTCAGCAAGCGTGATCGTCTCGGCAGGCGATTCCTCATTGATCATTCGTGCGGTCAAAATGAGGCTATGGCTGGCATCAGCCTGCTGTTCGAGTTTGCGCCACCATAGTAAAATCCCGTCCTTGGGCAAACAATGGCCGCCAACGCCAATGGTGGGGATGAGTAAACCGCCGCTTGGTACGATGGTGGGATTACGAGATGCATTATCGGGTTGGCTCAGCCTTTGGTTTACTCTATCCCGCACCTGGTAAAAATCGATGTTGTTGCGATCGCAGTAGCGAACCACTTCACTAGAAAAAGCGATCCGCACATCCCGATAGGCGTTCTCCAGCGTCTTCACCACTTCGGCCGTGAGGCTGTTGGTTGGGAATAACCTGCCCTCGGTGACGATGTGGGAATACAACTTCTGAATTAATTGCGGGGTGATAGGATTCATGCCCGCCACAATTTTATCGGACGTCGTCACCCGTTCCACCAGTCTTCCTGGCATGACCCGATTGGGGCTGTTGCCCAGCAAAATATCTCGGCCGTCGATTAATCCTGCTGCAACAAAAAAGTCCTTGATGACGGTATTCATCGAAGAGGGCGCCAGCGTAGATTCGAATACAATCAAAGGAATCTTTCCTTCAGGTTTGCTTTTTAGGGCTGGTATCAATTCATTCAGCGCAGCGAACAGAGGCCCGTAATCTGGTGCCAGGTCATTTTTATCGGTCTGCACACAGATCAGAATCACATCGGCATCGGCGAGCGCACTATAGTCATGGGTAGCGCTGAGCAGACCATGTTTAACTGAGCGGGCCACAATTTCATCGAGCAATGGCTCGATGCCACCAATCGTTGAGCGACCTGAATTGATGGCGTTGACCTTCCATCCTGAGGTAATGGAATTCCGCTGCACGACCACCACCCTGGCAGGTTCATTGGTTCCAATTTTGATTTGTGCCTGAGCCAGGAGTGCGGCCATGGGCATGCCCACGATGCCTGGACCAATCACACCGATTTTAGACAACTGCCAATTTTTTAGCATCTCTTCGTTTAACACCAACAACCTCGATTTTTCGTTTCGGATGAATGCTGACTTTTTTATCAAAAAATTCTCTGAACCACAGCTCGAGACAGAGCATTCCCCACAACTGTCGGCCGAACTCTCGCTCGGCAGTGACCAATTTTTTCACCCGACGATGGTTGAAGATCCCCCGCTGGCGGCTGGTGTCCGAAAGCAGGATATCGTAGAAAAAGTCCCTGGCTTTGCCTTTCGCCCAGATATGCAGCGGTACAGGAAAACCCATCTTGTCTTTTCGTTCCAGAATTCGTTTGGGCAGAATGTCCCCGATAGCTCTTTTTAAAATATATTTGGTTTCAGCACCTTTGAACTTCATGGCTGGCGGCATGCTGGTCACCAGATCGACAAGGCGGCGATCCAGCAGCGGCACTCGAGATTCCAGCGAGACCGCCATGCTCACCCGATCTTCCACCTGTAACAGCGCTGGCAGGCTCGCCAGCATATCAAAATGGGTCATCTTGTTGTAATACGATTTCGTATCGGGATGGTTGAACAAGAGCTGAAAGCGATGGAACAGGTGGTCTCGATCATAATTTACCAAAAACTCTCGGGAAAATAGTTCCAATGTTCTACCATTACGATCGATGAGGCGGAAATAGCGCTGATCCATCGGCTCGAACGCCTCCTGGCGCCAGAACTCCCGCAACATAGGGATATACTGCTTCAAATAGGGCAAATTAGGAAGAATTGACTGGAGAGAAACGATGTGCTCGCCTTCTTCATTGGTCTCAAAAATGGCGCCTTTGAGTGCCTGTTCCAGATAGGCGACGATGTATCGGGCATAGCCGCCAAAAATTTCATCACCGCCTTGACCCCCCAGTACCACCTTGACATGTTGAGCGGCCAGGCGAGATACGATGTATTGCGGAAATAGTCCAGGACCAGCCACAGGCTCATCCAGATGATAGATCAATTTTGGCATTAGCTCGACAAACTCATCAGCCGTCGGAAAGACCTCATACCTGGTTGCCCCGCAGCATTGCGCCACCTCTTTAGCATATTCGGTTTCGTTGAATTGGGGCCCTTCATGAAAAGCGCCAGTAAACGTTTTTAAACCCATCGATGTTTTTTGGGCTGCCAATAGCGTCACTATGCTCGAGTCCATGCCGCCGCTCAGGTAAGTTCCAACGGGCACATCGCTTCTCATTTGTATTCCCACCGTGTCATCCAGCAGTCGCCTTAGTTCATTGACAAAATATACCTCCGTATGATCATAATCCACCACAAATCGTGGCTCCCAATATTTAACCGTTTGAATCCTTCGGTTTCTTAAATCGATGATCTGGTAATGTCCTGGCAAAACCTTTTTGATACCTTTGAACAGCGTGAGGTCATCCAGAATGAATTGGAAGGTAAGATATTCCCCGATGACCGAATAGTTGGCCTCGGCCACGACTTGAGGATGCCGCAAAAGCGCCTTGATTTCCGATGCGTAAAGTAAGACGTTGGCGTCCTGATAGTAGTATAATGGCTTGATGCTAAAATGATCACGTGCAGCGATGATTCGATTCTTGTTTCGATCAAAAATTAAAAAAGCAAACATGCCGTCCAATTGATCAACAAAATCGACATCGTATTCCTCATACATTTTGAGAATGACTTCGGTGTCCGATTGCGTGGCAAAACGATATCCCTTTTTGAGCAATATCTCCCGCAACTCGACGTAGTTGTAAATCTCGCCATTGAAAACGATGACGTTGTTGCCGCTGATCATGGGTTGATGTCCCGTTGCCAGATCGATGATGGCCAAGCGCTTGTGATAGAACCCCACGGGACCATCAATATAATAGCCTTCGTCATCGGGGCCCCGATAGTCCATCACATCAGCCATCGACTTCAAAATTTCAAAATCGACGGGCTGACCATCATGATTTATGATTCCAACGATTCCGCACATGATCGAAGTATCTTGCCTTGCTTCTCCCTTGTTTAAAAAAGGGGATTGGGGAATGTTTTAACTACTTTGACTAAGGAGCATTAATTCTTTGGCGACAGCGGCGATTTGTTCGGATTTTAGCTCTGGAAACATCGGCAGCGAGAGCAATTCCTGGGCACATCGTTCGGCAACGGGAAAGCTGCCAGCCTCATATCCCAGATGCGCATAGGCCCTGGTGAGATGCAACGGCACAGGATAATGAATGCCGCAACTAATACCTGTTTCTGCCAACGCTTTTAAGATGTGATCTCTATTTTTCAGCCGCACAGCGTAAACGTGATAAACATGCTTGCCGTAGACTGCCTCCTTCGGCAAAATAATCCCATTTCCTGTGGAGAGCGCTTTTGCATAGGATTGGGCATGCTGACGACGAAGTTCGTTCCATTGATTCAGATGTCTCAATTTGACGCTCAAAATAGCAGCCTGAATGCCGTCCAATCGAGCGTTCCAGCCGATCAGATCATGATGGTATTTTTTCGCCTGCCCATGATCCCGCAACATTTTTATTTTAGCGGCTAATTCGGCATCATTGGTGGTTACAGCGCCTCCCTCGCCATAGGCACCCAGATTTTTACCAGGATAAAAGCTGAAGCACCCCGCATTTCCCATTGAGCCTGCTGGTCTTCCTTTGTAAGTTGCTCCATGGGCCTGGCAGGCATCTTCCACTACAAACAAACCATGCTTTTTAGCGATTGCTAAGATCGGATCCATATCAGCCGTCTGACCGAAGAGATGGACGGGAATAATGGCTTTGGTTTTTCGAGTAATGGCTCGTTCAATTAGTTCGGGATTGATGTTATAGGATTGTTCATCAATGTCGACAAACACTGGCTTAGCTCCGCAGAAGCTGATCGCTTCGGCCGTGGCGATAAATGTATTGGGTACAGTAATCACTTCATCGCCTTGCCCAACACCCAATCCCATCAGCGCCAGCCACAACGCCGAGGTCCCGCTATTAACACCCACTGCATAGTTGGTTTGGCAGAACGAAGCGAATTCATGTTCAAATTGTTCGACAAATGGCCCTCCTGCAAACGCCGTCCGCTCGATCACCTGCTGGATGGCATCTGCGATTTCATCTTTAATAGACTCGTATTGGGCTTTCAAATTTAAAAAAGGAATAGTCATTCGATGGTTACCTCGGCTCTATTTTTTTTATAACATGGGCGGGATTGCCCGCAACAATCGTATTAGCGGGAACATCTTTAGTCACCACGCTGCCTGCACCAACGATGGCGTTTTCTCCAATAGTGACCCCACATAAAATCGTGGCGCTTGATCCGATCGAAGCACCTCGCTTAATAAAGGTTGGAACACACACCCAATCCGCTTCGGTTTGGAGTTGTCCATCCGCAGCAGTAGAACGGGGATATTTGTCATTGATGAACGTGACATTGTGCCCCACAAACACATTATCCTCAATGCTAACCCCTTCACAGATAAATGTATGGCTGGAGATTTTGCAATTGCTGCCAATTTTAGCTCCTTTTTGGATTTCCACAAAAGCCCCGATCCTGGAATTGTCACCGACCTCACAGCCATACAAATTGACAAATTCAAAAATCTTGACATTCTGGCCCAATTTCACATCGCTGGCAATATTTTGAAATTTCATATTCCAGGTTCTCACACAATTAAGAACATAACTTTGCAAATCTATGATGCGCCATTTTTTGAGGAGCATCGATTAATGATATTAAACGGTATAGAGGTATAAGGGAATACCTCATAACATATACCCTTATACCTTTATACCCCAATACCGTAAACCTTTTTTATGCCAAAACTTTGAAATTCCGATACAGTGAATCAAATGGGTTTAAGCTACTTTTCTTTTCAAGAAGCCATTTTTATAGTCGATCATTTGTTGTATTCCGTTATTCCGAAGCGATTTATTGGCCGCCTCTAAGATGGAAACCACTCGCAGGCCGCTATAACCATCGCTTATTGGCGTCTTGTGTTCCCGAATGCATTCTAAAAAATGCTCACATTCCTTTCGAAGTGGCTCATATTCATTGATGCGAGGCGTATAAATATCGCCGTAACGATAGGAGTAATGAAATTCGGCATACGAGTCATAGTAGGGCGGCGCATTCACCCCTTTGTCATAGATTTTGATCTTCTCATTGGTGCTGATATCATCATACACCAGCATCTTTTTGCTGCCCACGATGGTCATTTTCCTGACTTTGTCGGGATCGAGCCAGCTACTATGGATGAAAGCGATGGTGCCGTTGGCGAAATTCAATGTGATCGTGGCGACATCTTCGATGTCCTTTCGAAAATGGGCTTTGCCTGAGGCATTCACCCCGATGGGAAAATCATCAAGCAGATAGAGAAGAATGGAAATATCGTGCGGCGCTAAATCCCAGATGACATTGATGTCGGGTTGAAACAAGCCGAGGTTTAATCTCGAGCAGCTTATGTAATAGATTTCACCCAATTCTCCGCTATCGATGATCTCTTTGGCTTTATTCACCGCTGCAGCGTATTCGAACGTATGGCCAATCATCAAGACCTTGTTATATTTCTCGGCCAGCTCAATTAATTCGATGCACTCGTCCTCAGTAGAGGCCATCGGCTTTTCGATCAACACATGTTTTTGGTGCTTCAAACACAATTTTCCGATTTCAGCATGAGTGTAAACAGGAGTAGCAATCGCCACAGCATCGATCATTGTGTCTGAGACGATTTCTTGCAGATTACTGGTCGTTTTAAGATATGGATACAGCGCTTTCATCCGTTCCAGCTTGGTGCAATCTAAATCACAGCAGACTTTCAAACGGCAATTTGGTAGTTGCCTGAAATTGCGGATCAAATTGGGCCCCCAATAGCCGCAACCGACCACAGCGACATTTATTTTTTCCATAGCTGATTCCTTTTTGTGATACTTAGCGCAACAATCGTCAAACAACGTGATGCATTTTTTAAAAGGGCACTAAATCAACATTTGAAACATGATGAATTCACCTTAAATTAATTCAGCGGACAAACAGCCCAACTGTCTTCAAATTGGAATTCATAAATATCCACGAAAACTTACCTTTAAAAAGAGATCGCTATAGTTACTTAAATCCCCAGTTGCCAATTGTCAAACTGCCCAATTACGCACTACTCAATTAAGTCCCCTGCGCCGTAAGCACTTCTCTAAATGTCTTAAACAAGATTTTCATATCCAGCCATAATGACCAATTTTTCGCATACTCGATGTCGAGGCGAACCATTTCATCAAACGTCGTGCGGCTGCGGCCTGAAACCTGCCATAATCCCGTGATCCCAGGTTTGACCTCCAATATGCGCCGAAGATGCCAATTCTGATATTCTTTTACTTCATAGGGAATCGGTGGTCTCGGACCCACGAGACTCATTTCGCCCTTCAGTACATTAAAGAATTGGGGCAATTCATCCAGGCTGGTTTTTCTTAAAAAACGTCCGACTGGCGTAATTCTGGGATCATCCACTATTTTGTAACATGGTTTTTCTTTTGTGCCGTAATTGATCTGATCTTGTTCCCCATGAATCAATTTCGACACATATTCTTGATGCAATTGGTCTTCATTATGAACGAACATGGTTCGAAATTTGAAAAATGTAAAGCATTTGCCTTTATAACCGACTCTTTTCTGTTTGAATAGCACAGGGCCTGCTGAGTTAATCTTTACCACCGCTGCTATGATCACCATTATGGGCAGCAATAATATTATGCCTACAATTGAGCCAATTACGTCCATTAGCCTTTTGATAAATCTCTTAACAAATAATAGCAAGCTCGATACAAGTTCTTGATCCCAAAAGAAGGCCTCAAGAATTGGTATTGAAATTGTGGAGCCATTAAAGGTGCTCAAGCAAAGATTCAAGTTATCAAAATAATCATTTTTGAATGATAATTCCGCAGTGAAATTGAAAGATTGGTTCGTATGAATTTGTTCATGCTCCCGTCTGATCTCCAAAATATTTTCATCGATTGATTCGATGCCTTGCTGTTCAGGAAACGATAGGATTTTAATATGAAAATCCTCTGAAGTCAAATTAATTAGATGAGAATTGCTATTGATCAATTTAGTAATCACTCGTTCACAGGCGCATTGGGCGCCGTAATTGTTTGTATCTGGCAGCAAAATTAAAATGATTTGATTTTTATAAATGGTTACAGCATCCGTGTATCGGATATTAGTGCAAATTATCTCAACGATTTCTTCAATGGCAACTGAATTTGGTCGGCCATTTTCTGAGATCTTATCCTTTATGCTAAAAAAAATAATTGATGACTTATAGTTTAATCGTTCAGATCGTCGTTTCTCAATTGCCAGTCGCTGTTTGAAGCTCTCAAGGGAATAAAAATTCGGTCCGCCGAAACAGAATCGCCTGGTCAATCGAAACAGCTTCCTTCCGAGCTTATGCCTTAAGTTTTTCAAATGCGCTTGCATTTCTCAGTTGAGACGTGTTTAAGGATTTATCAAGATTGCAGATTTCATTGAAATAAGTGGCAGATATAGCTCCGCCATCTCAGTCACATGGCTATAAAATCGAGGACCGATGCAGCACATTCGCAGCACATTATTTCCACGTTTTAATTAATCACTTGTCTTATGTTTACAAACATCCCTACTTACGCCCCTTTCATAGATTGGAAGAACAACAATTCTCACATTGAAGGGGAATCGAGGAGACGTTACATTCAAATCTGACTGAGTAACGGTGATGGATATCAGGCTTTCGGACTCTCCACCAGCTTGTTGGACAATCTGCCTTCCTCAAGCTTTAAAGGATAAAAATTTCTTTTTCTTTTTTCCCGACGAATAGTAATAATAATCTTTGTAGTAACCGTAGGTGCTTTTCAAATTGACATTATTTAAAATTATCCCGATGATCCTGATACCACCTCGTTCGAATATCTTTTTCGCCCGTGTTACTATTTCCCTGGCCGTTTTACCCGACTCAATGACCAGACAAACTCCATCGATTTTCGAACCCAAAATGACTGCATCCGTTACGGCAATAACTGGAGGTGTATCCAAAAAGATCATATCGTATTCATTTCTCAATTGCTTTAGCAATTGCTCCATCCGCTCTGAGTTGAGCATTTCAGAAGGATTGGGCGGAAGTACACCACAAGTTAATACGGAGAGACCGTCATTGCCACTGGTTTGAATCACCTGGCTCAGATCAACTTGTTTGATGAGGAGATTGCTCAAGCCTGGCTCCTGGTGTAGATTAAGTATTTTGTGAACCATGGGTCGGCGGAGGTCACAATCGATCAATATAGTTTTCGCTCCAGAACGGGCAAACATCTGTGCCATATTCACCGTTGTCAGGGTTTTTCCTTCGCCCGCACGAGAGCTGGTCACCAGAATAATTTTCATCCTGTTATCGGGATTGACAAATGAAAAATTCAAATGCAAGGTACGATACGCCTCGAAAAGATGGGGAACATCTGTGAATTGCGGCAGCATCTTATTTTCATAAGTTTCTTTGATATGCTTGTTGCGCCTGTGAATGTTCAAGAAACCATTAGTGTCCAAATTTGGAATAGACGCTAAGATAGGGAGGTTCAAATATTTTTCAACGTCATCCTCAGTTTTAATGGTGTTATCCATAAATTCTAAAAACAGCGCCAGACCGATCCCTAACATCATTCCCAGAACGAATCCTATGGCTACAGTCTTTTTTTTCATCGGCTTCACGGGCCAGAGCGGTTCTTCGGCAGGATCGATCACCCGCACATCACCAATTTTTCCAGCCTCGGTGATGCGAGCCTCCTCTCTTTTTTCTAATAGCAGAGAATAAATTTTGTCATTGACCTCTTTCGCTCGAATGTAGCGAGCCAGCTCTAATTCTTGTTTGGGAAGCGTTTGTAATTGTCGATTATAGTCATCCATAATGCGTTTGAGTCCTTGCTCTCGTGCTTTGTAGGTCTCCAAATCGACTTCGATCGTAATAGATTCTTGCAAGAGATTCCGCAATTGAGAAAGCGGATCGACAAGGTTATCCCGCATAGCATTACGCATCATCTCATTGATCAAATCCTGCTTGGTTTGGTTGATTTTTTCTCGGAGCGATGCCATCCTGGCTTGATCCTCAGGCCCTGCTTGCAGTTGGAGGTTGGAGTATTGCGTTTCCAGGTTCAACAGTTCCTGCTTGAGCTGCTCGGTGGTTTTGCTATTAGAAACGATCAGGGATGGCGCTAATTCTCGTTTCTTTTGCTCGATGTAGCGCTTGCGCTGTTCCAGGGCTTCACGCTCAGTTTTTGCCTGGTTATAGGAGACTTCAGCATCAGTTAAATTCTTAAGCACCTCTTGTGATGCGTCGCTGAGCGAAACCATATTATGCTGTTCTTTGAAATCCAGCAAGGCATCTTCAGCAGCATTCAGTCGATCTTGAAAGATGGACAATTGTCGTTCGACAAAATTTCTGACATTCGATATTTCCTCTCTTTTCTTCTGTAAATTCCAATCGATGATTTTGTTGACATAAGTATTCGTGATCACCATAGCGGCGGTTGGATTATTGGCTTCCATACTGATTTTTAGAATATCGCCACCTCGCACCGCTTCAATACTCAAATTTTTTTGAAGAATGCGACCGATAAATTTATCTTGAGAAAATTTTTCAGGCAGCGGGTCGGGAAACTTAAACGTGGCAATAATTTCCTTCGGCAGAAGCGCCGCTACCTCATCGGCCAATCTGCGGCTCTTGATCTGTTCGATCATATTGATCACCGAGCTTTTATTATAAAAAGGCTGTCCCATATCCAGTGCGAACATCGTGTCCTGCGGTTCTTCATAGATGATGGTGGCTTCGGCTCGAAAGATCGGTGTGGTGTAAAACGTCCAGATGGTTACAGGAATGACCACTGCGATCAGACACAGAATGATTGCCCACTTTCTCCGACGAAGTACCTGGAAATAGTTCAGCAAGATGGTATTCCGCTCTGGCTCTTTTTGGATGGGCAGGTCGAGCTCTCTAAGGACATCGACCAGATTTGTATCTTTTAATTTATCAGATGGACTACGATGTTGAGCCATGCCAATCGCTCGCTTTTTTTATCTTTTGATCATTAATTTTTACCATTGAAAATCAATGGTTGGTGAGATAGATTAAATAGTAGAGGGTAGCTAAGGTTGTCAGATCACGAAGCAGATTCAAAAATTTCCCCCAGCTTACCTTCTTCTCTGGTACATAGACCACATCGCCAGGAACCACAATCGGAATGGACTGGAAATTCCTGGCTTTCAGTAAATTTTTAATATTGATAGACACTTCACGGGCACTTTGGCCCGTCAGCGAAACGATTTTGATCTTTTTCAAATTCGCATCATCGGTCGCTCCGCCAGCCAGAAAGATGACATCCAGCAGCGTCGTTTGAAAAAATACGTCATAGCTACCTGGATTTTTGACAGCCCCAAGAACCTTCACATTGGTCGCTAGCGGATTTCCAGGCACAACAATCGTATCCTCGTCTTTCAGCACTGGCAAGGCAGAGGGATCTCCATTGAGATAGAATTGCTCCATATTGATCACTTGCTCGCTCTTTTCCCCATTAACGGTTCGGATCAATCGGATTTTTGAAAGTTGCGCTCCAGGAATAAATCCGCCAGCGGCACCAATAGCGCCTTGCAGTGTGGCGGTGTTAGCGATCGGATATAACCCTGGCAATGCTACCTGTCCCAGCACCGTCACTTTAATAGGATAGCTTTCGCTGAAACGAACCATCACTAATGGAGTGCTTTCCAGGTAACGAGAAAGCTGAGCAATCAAAATTTCTTTGAACCGTTGCAGCGTAATGCCGTCCACAGGCAATCCCTGAAGCGCAGGAAAATCTATCGTGCCATCAGCCGCCACAACTACAGTGCGACTCAATTCTGCACTTTGCGGCGCAATGATTTCGATGGCATCCCCAGGCTTGATCAATCGCTCCTGGCTGAACAGCCAAATAGGAAGCAACATGAATGTAAGATAGCTGATTGTTTTGAGTTGAAACACGATTTAATCCTCTCTCAAAATCTCTAAATCACGATAGTCGATGTCTATCGAAAGCGCCTGCTTTATCCCATCAATGGCAATTATCAGTCGATTTCGATTGTTTCTTTGAAGTAGAATCCCTTTCACCCCCTTTAGAGGCCCCTGTCGAACGCTGACCTTCTTACCAGGAGTGAAAAAATCGATCGGCTCAACCTTCATTTTTTCTGCCAAGATCCGTTTGATGGCGTCGATTTCATGATCGGCAATAATGGCAGGATATCCATTAAACGAAACAAGTTTGATGACGCCATCAGTTTGCAGGACTTTGAAACGATCCCGTAGCGCCATGAAGACAAAAACATAACAACTAAATAATGGCGTGAGGACCCTTTGATATCGGTCGCTCCAACGATGATAAACCTCATTGAGCGGCAAATAACTGGTGACTCCTTTTTGTTTCAATAGATAGTCGACTTTTTTCTCATAGCGACTTCGGGTGTAGAGCGCATACCAGTGAAAACTGGTGTCTTGTTCAGCCGAGTAGAAATTTGGTTTCATATCATTTTGAATTGAGCGACACTTTTATTTATTTCTCATGACACACTGGTTTCTTTTATTTTTCTGATGATAAGGAAGGGATTCGCTTCTTATAAATTTTGCATTTTCTCTACTACACAATAACATAATGGCTAAATTAGGGGAGCTATTTGGTTCTGCGTTTAAGCGCTATTGCCAGAAAACAATCACTGGCTTTTCTGCTAAAATATTCTGTCTAAATGAATGGATCCCGGGCGATGGTAAAAACATTCCCATCGCCCGGTGATTTTCAATCCGTAGATCAAAGAATTATTCGTCACAATGCCCAGGACCAATCAGCCCATTGTTGTATTGATCGAGCAAGTCGGCATAAGATTTTGCCTGCTGGGTGACCAATTTGCTGAGCTTGTCCGTTGGCTTATATGTGTTAAAGAAATTCGTTGCCCAGGCCATGGCCGCATCAACTTCTGGCGTAGAAGAGACACCATTCAGCATATTCAACTTCGCTGCAATAAATTGATGTGCCAGGATATAATAGGCATTGCCGCCTGCAGGCGGAGTCCACAACACCTGATAATAGGTCTGACCGCTCAGGAAGAAGATCGTATTTTCTTGAAGAGGACCGAGCAATGCCCACGCATCATCATAAGGAGCTGGACCTTGTTGGGAATGCGTCTTCCAGTAGCCAGCAGTTAACGTGCAGCCGCCGCCACAAGGAACGTGAACCAGGACCGTCCAGCTATCGCTGCCTTCGGTCTTGGTATCATTCGTTATAAATGAGGCAACGTTGACAAATTCATAATCGCCGCATTCGTTGTAAACGATATCAAGGGTGTACTCGAAGGTCTTGGGTTGATTAACATAACAAACCGTGCCAAGGGTTCCCTTTTGATCGTCAACGACATCGATGCACTCATCGGTATAGGTTGTTGGATCGCCAAAAGTATAATCCTTCGTTGCGCTTCCTCCTTCCACTTTTGGCGTGCTGGTCACAACCGTAACCTCATTGGTGCCATTAACAGCGCCCATCAGGTCTGCCGTATAGTTGCAAGTTAGCGTTGCGCCTGCGGCAAGAGTATAAGGAAGAGCGCAATCTACCGTAGCCGTAACGCCGCCAGCGACATCGGTAATGCTGGTGATGACTGCCTCTAACGGAGTTTTATTAAAAATTGTGATTGTTCCCGTCACTTTCCAATCACTATCGGTATAAGTGGCATCCACTTTAACATCATAATTCACTGTGAACGTCTGTCCCACCGAAAGTGTCAATTCGGTCTGGTCACCCACTTTGTCGATGGTCCAATCGTAGGTTCGGGTGTATTCAGGAACAGCGGTCTTGCTGACTGAAAGCTTATAATGGAAGCAGAAGTCAATGTGACTAAAACCACCATATTTGCCGCTTCCTCCCGCAATGGGGCAGTGCAGATTCCCGTCAAAAGTGGGACGCGGGCTTACGCCTGTATAGTCATAAAGGTTTTGAGTAGAGGTGCCTTTGGCGTAAACTTTGTCGATGATGATGTTGTCGGGAACGCTCCAGCTCATGACTTCGCCGCAATCCGTCATGGTAATTACAACTCTCACATCATTGCCAAGAATACCATCAAGGTTTTGGACAATTGTTTCTGCGCCATCACCAGGGGTAACCCGAACACCTCCCGCGCAAACAGGTGGCCCTGGTGTAAAAGCTATCTCTGTCGGTATAATACCCACTGGCACTGATGGATCATTGGTTGGGCATGGTGGGGTATACTGGGGGTCTGTTGGATCTACATCCTGTATCTTAGCAGTTGTTTGAATCGGTGCTACAGGATTTTTTTGATCCCTCCCGCAGTTGACGATGATAAATGCGATCCCCAGCACCAGGATGATTCCAGCTAAAATGAGTTTCTTGCTCATATCTTTTCCCTCTCTAAGGTTAGGTTAATTGATTTAAAAACTGAATTGCTTTGAAAATTTAAGCGGCTATAGCTTCTTTAATTTTTTGTAAGTTGTTAGCTAAATCACCTCCTGTAATTTCCTGTATGGGTTGTATTAGCATCCAATTATTATTCTTTCAAAGCTTGTGGTTATTGCTGCCAGCAAAAGCCTAAAGCGTTCTGCTATCCAGCGTCATGGTCTAAAAGAGTTATTCGAGAGCCATTGTTGCTGTTTTTCTGCTGCTTCATTGAATAGCTACGCTTATCACTATTCCTTGTAGATTTTGACGCTGCAAGAAGCATTTCCTCAATTTCCTCCGCTAAAACTGGTTTCTGCGCCGCATAGAAAATGCCTTTTTGTACCAGCTCTTTGAGCAACTCAAGCGAATGGTTTTTTGATAGTGCAATAATTGGCAGTCTCGGGCGCAATTTTCGAATAATATCGATAGAGTCAAAATTCTTTTCATCCGGTGAATCCAGATCTAAAATTAATAAGTCGACTTCTTGTTCTAATAAAAGCGATATAAATTTAAGAACGGATTTCTCAATTGTGACCGTATAATCATGCTGCATCAGAATAGGCGTTAGCTGATTTGTCGCTTTGGCGTCGGAAGAAACAATCAATGACGATCTTATTGTTCGAGTTATCATGATTTTTTAGCTCTCTGGCTAATGCTTAATTGCACATCCCCACAACGTATTTCGTAAAAATTGTGCTTGCATTTTTTGTTTAAATTTTTAAATTAGAATAGAAAAGCCCGCAAGGGATTGTAAACACGAAAATCCCTCTGCGCGGCTGGCGGGGCTACTCGTTAGGTAGACTTTGGCGAGTCAACGAGTAGCCCTTTTGTTATTCCATCTAACAGCCGATTTGAAATAAATGATCGTGCTTTTCAGGAAGCTAAATTTTTTTCCGCCGATTGGCAAACAGTTAAGAATTATTTAAAATGTGCACATCATTCGAAAATGCATCATTTAATACATCGGCAAAGATAATGCCATCATTTTCTCAGGCTTTGATTCTGTGCTTTAGTCGTTTGATTATAAGAGGAGTAGAGGCGGGATGCTCGTCGTCATAATGCTGTCATCAATCTATAATAATTGTGAATTATTTGCAACAACATTTTAAATTGATGATAGGGCATTAAGAAATTAAGCAGTTATATTATGTATCATAAAACAAACAAATAATTGCGATAGCGGCCGTTAGTTATTAACTATGGCTCAATATTTTCTATAATCCGATATATGGTCCAGCGACTGAGATCACATTCACGCGCTACCTTGGAGATATTTCCGTTATGCTTTTTTAATAAAAAGCCAACGTATCGTTTGTAAAATTCATTGAGACATTTCTCTTTCGCTTCTTTAAACGTCATGTCCTGGAAATGATTTTCGATTACGATTGCGCTATGCTTTTTGATATATTCGGGCAAATCCTGGATGGTGATCATGTCCGCTTCAGCCATCGAAATTGCTTGCTCCACAACATTTCGTAATTCACGAATATTCCCAGGCCAATCGTAATGCATCAGACATTGAAGTGCATCTTTTGTGATCCCCTTAATTTCTCTGACAGCGCCAGGATTGATTTGTTTAATAAAATGTTGAACCAGGGCAGGGATGTCATCCTTGCGATCTCTAAGCGGAGGCAAAATGATTTGAATCACATTCAGCCGATAATACAGGTCCTGGCGCAAACGTTTTTCTTTCACTGCCTTCTCTGGATTTTGATTCGTAGCCGATATCACCCGAAAATTTACTTCGATCAAATCCGTTCCACCAACTCTGCGAAATTCACGTTCCTGGAGCGCGCGAAGCAATTTCGCTTGCAAGGCATAATCTAATTCAGTAATCTCATCGAAAAAGATCGTTCCGCCATCGGCAATCTCTAGCAAGCCTGGCTTGGTTCTGATGGCATCAGTGAATGCACCTTTTTCGTGACCGAATAGCTCGCTTTCCATTAGATGTGTAGGCAAAGAAACGCAGTCGATGGGAATAAACGGTTTATCTTTTCGTTGACTCTTGAGATGGATATTCCTGGCAATTATTTCTTTAGCGGTTCCGGTTTCGCCATAAATCAATACATTGGCCTCCGTCCCTGCTGCTTTCATCACCCGCCTGGCAACTTCGCTCATTGCCTGGCTCTTGTAAACCATATTATCTAATTGAAATTTCTGTTTGAACTGCTGCTTCAATTGCCGATTTTCAGCCTTTAGCTGTAAATATTCAATCGCTTTATTGAGGACTACCTGAATGATTTCCTTGGTAATGGGTTTCTGAATATAATCAAACGCCCCCAATTTTATGGCTTCCACTGCTGACTCAATGGAGCCATAACCGGTAAATACAATAACTGGAATATCTGGATCGATTGACTTAGCTGCATTCAGAACCGCAAATCCATCTGCCTCAGGCATTTTAATGTCGGTCAAAATAATATCAGGCTTTTGATGTTCGATTATTTTGATCGCTTCTGTTCCATTTTTAGCGGTGAGGCATTCATATCCCAAATTTCTGATGATTTTCGATCGCCCTTCAATGATACTGTCTTCGTCGTCGACCAATAGTATCTTGCTCATTTTGATCCCTCTAGGCTAATTCATTCGTGGTATGAACGGGAAGATCAACGTGAAACGTCGTACCAACGCCTTTTTTGCTCTGTACTTTGATAGTCCCCCGATGCTTTTTTACGATCGCTGAACTGATGGCCAAACCCAAACCAATACCTTTGGCATTTGCCTTTATCGAATAAAAGTTTTTAAAAATGTCTTTTAACCTAGACTTCTCGATCCCTACTCCGTTGTCTTTGACGGAAATTCTCAGATGATTATTTTTGAGTTGCGTCGTGATGAGAATTTTGCCCTGTTGTGTTATCGACTCGATCGCATTTTGGATGGTATTTTTAAAGACGATTTCTAAACCGATACCATCGGCGAGTATTAAGGGCAGAGCGGGTTTTAATTTGGTCTCAATTTTGATTTCAGGTCGCAGATAGACTTGAAGGCGTTCAATAGTTTGAATGAGAAGGTTATTGACATCTACAGGTAATACTTCCGGCGGAAGTGGCTTAGAATATGACAAAATATCTTCAGTTAGCCGATGAATTCGGAAGACCTGGGATCTGATTTTTTGAGCGAAGGACGAAATCTGAGCGAGATCTCGAAAGTCTTCAATCAGACCATCGATATCTGTCATAATAATATCGAGCGGATTGTTGATCTCATGGGTAATCTCTGCCGCAAGTTGACCGAGAAGAGCTAATTTTTCACGCTCAGCCAACCGTTTCTCCAATCTCTCGCGTTCATATTGGGCTTTTAACTTTTCGGTTATATCTTCACAGACGATGAGAATCATCGCCTTGCCATTATCATCAACGACGCGACGTGCTGACCCTTTAACCCAAATGATTTTGCCGTCCTTGCGAACTTTTCTAAATTCCCAGCTTTCAATCTCCTTGGTGCTATGAGCGATATTTTTGATCTGTTGTTGAACAATCTTTTTATCCTCTTTGCAAATAACCATCATGACGGATTTGCCGAGTAGTTCATCGACGTCATATCCGAGCTGTTGCGCTCCAAATTTATTGACTGATAGAATCTTACCCTTCAAATCAATTGTGAAGTACATTGATGGATTCTCTTCAAAGAGCAATTCATAACGGCGTTTGCTATTCTGCAATGCCAGTTCGATTTTTTTTCGTTCGTTCAGCTCTTTGTTGAGCTTTATGTTCGCTATGCGGAGCGCCTCGGTTCGTTGTCTTACCAGCTCTTCAAGTCGTTGGGGATATTTTTCAAGCTTCTCCTCGGCGTGCTTCCGCGCTGTGGTGTCCCGTGCCACTGACTGATATTCTTTTACGACTCCGCTTTCATCGAATATCGCTCGAATGGTGCGATAGAACCAACGGATTTTGCCATCCCATCGCCTCATGGGATGCTCATAAGCAGTGACTGGCCATTTCAAAGTAAGCGATCGACTTTTTTTCAGCAATTGTTCCAATTGGTCCTCGGGAACGGGATATAATACATTTTGAGGAATAACTTTATTTTGATCCAAATTCCAAAAGCGAGCGTAGGCTTGGTTAATGAAGGTAATGGTTCCATCAGGGAGATAACGGCAAATCAGCTCTGTTTGATCTTCGACGACACGGCGATAGCGCTCCTCGCTGGCTTTCAAAGCTTCTTCGATCTGTTTGCGTTCGGTGATATCTTGCAAGATTCCTAACGAACCAATGACGTTGCCAGTAGCAGGATCTTTGATGGGCACAGCACAATCGCTGATCCACTTTTTTTTGACCTTTAAATGTGATGATCATAAAATCAGTTTGATATTTGCTGATTTCGCCGCGACGGAAAGCTTGACTATATTCCAAGGGCTTGCCGAAGTATTTTTGGTCGTGGACGATGATTTGTTGCTTTAATCCCCTAAGACGATCGCAGGTGATCTCATTGGTTTCAAGTCCGATAAGTTCTTTTATCCCCTTGCCCAAAATATCATAGGCATTCTTTGAATAGGTAAGTTTATACGGCACCCCCTGGGCATTTTCAATGGCTGCTCGATAGATTTGATGCGCGGTGATTAATTCTTCTTCTGCTTTTTTATGAGCGATAGCAAGTCCCATGTGATGAGAAACCATTTCAAGCAATTCCAAATCGCTATTAGTAAATTGATTATCAGTTTCATAACTCAAAATTACGATCGCTCCAAAGACTCTATCTTCTAAATTTAGTGGAACTCCAAGCCAGGACCTAATATGACTTTCAGATAATGCGAATTTTTTGAAGTTATCCAGCTTATTATTCGGATCATCGGCATTGATCAAAATGGACCTCCCCTCTGCAATTATCTGCCGTACCAACATTTCATTGAAATCACAAGGAGAGGCGTTTTGAAGTTCATTAATCCAATATGGGACCGAAATCGAATTATCGTTATCATCATAAAGGAACAGATAGAAGCAGCGTGTATCGATCAAATTTCCGAGAATTTGTCGAATCGATCGAACCAGTTCGCTTAAATTTTTTGCATGGGAAATCGACTGTGCAATCTCGTAGATAGTTTGGCGTATGTTTTCAGCTCGAATTCGTATGGAAACATCTCGAGCAACGACGCAGATGACCTTTCGATTTTGATATCGGATCAGGCTGGCGCTGCTCTCGATATCAATTAATTTGCCATTTTTATCTCGATATTTTATCTGGCTCAGGAAGACCGATTCTGTCTCTTGAATCAGCTTAATTTTCTGATCGATATCCTCCCGATCATGCGCGGTAAAGTCATAGATCTGCAATTTTTTCACTTCATCAGCCGAATAGCCTAACAAGCGTTGAAAGGCAGGATTAGCTTCAATGATACATTTTGTATCCAGATCAACCAAAAAAACACATTCTGCGCTTTGTTCTACCACCGCTCGATATTTTTCTTCATTTTGTTTTAAAATTTGCTGAGTTCGTCGATGGCGAGCAATTTCTTTTCTTAAGAAAGCATTGGCTTCAACTAAACTCGCGGTACGGTCGCGAACACGTTGTTCAAGCTCCTTATTCATCTGCACTAATGCTTGCTGCGCGGCTTTTAATTTTGAGTCATCAATGAGAATGCCTCGGAGACCCGCAAATTTTCCATTGCGAATGATGGGAGCTGAGTAAACAGTGACGGCGAATGTTGTTCCATCCTTTCGAACGGCACTATACTCATGGCCTTCCGTCCTACTTGACGTATAAATATTTGCGATATTTTTTGTTATTTTTTCTCTTTCCTCTGGAACGATAAGATCGAAAATATTGAGTCCTTGCTTTAAATCTTCCTCGCTATAGCCAAAGGCTTTGAAACCTGCCCGATTTGAATAAGTCACATTATGATTTGAATCTGTTTCGAAAATGGTCTGGGGTAGTAAATTAGCCAATTCCTGATAACGATTCGTGCTGTCCTTGAGCTTTAGTGTAGTTTCTTCGAGGAAGGTTTTATCTTCACTGAAAGTCAAAACCAGATCTGGCGGAAAAAACACGTATTTGGAGGAGAAATGCCGGGTCTCACCCGTCGTTTGGAGCTTATATGATCGCTGTCTTTCTATAACAGTCTTTTCGTTAAGGCATTGCCACAATTCCTGTTTGATTTCTGGATTTTGATTCGTTAACTCTTCCACTTTTTTGCCAAGCAAATGAATAATTTTGCCGTCAGTGAGGGAGTCTGCAGCATCATTATAATCCACAAGAATAAAATCTTGATCCTGTTTTTGCCAGACAAAAGTGGGAATTGGTATGCTCTTGAAAAGTAATCGGAGGGTTCCTTCGCTCATTTTTAGACTGGATCCGATTAAGTGAGCATTAAAGGGATTCGCTATTTTGTCCAAGGTAATTTCCTCGCATTTAGTCAGGAAATGGATCATTTAAGTAGAAAATAAGCAACCAAATCCGCTTGGCTAAAATAATAGATTGTGACTGATCATTATAGCACCACGTTACCATTGAGCCTCCTCAATATGATCCAGATTAAAATAGTTCAACCCTACTTAACATCTCATCGAATCGTAATTCGTGCTATAATATTATTGGTTAGCCCCGAAAATTTAAGATAAAATATACAATAAAATTTTGTAAAGTTCAAGCGAAATTTTTTATTATTGCAGGTTAATGATTGTAATAAGAATGAAACATTAACGAATATCAAAGATCATGCCCAGAGTTGAAATTGGCAAGATAAAAATTAGAACAACAATCGATGGATTTTAGCTGATTGTAAATTAATGGGATTCAGAAAATACACCAACAATCGCTTTATTGAAAAGCAAGGAGCTGATTTTTAGGATTTGGTTATTTAACCAGCTCTGAAATATTTCCTGGTTATTTGACCAAACACCAAAAGTCTATTTCCGATATCTATCCCAATTTTTAAAAAAGAACCAGTTCTTGGATCTAAAATGCAGCAAAAAGCGCTTTGAAAATTCCCTTCAATTGATTAAATTATCCACATAAATAAAGTGAACAACTGGAATATAGATTTTCACAAAATCAAAAAGCTGCACCGAGATCTTTATTATGGCAAGCTGTTAAGTCCTGCATTAGGCTAGAAAATTTACAAGAGAATTTCAGGCATAATAGTGCCAGGATCAGTTTATTTCTTTCGTAAAAAATGGATGATCTAAGATCGGCATTCTAATTAGAGTTTTCATTTTAATTTTTTTTGACGCTTATCGATGTTGAATTCATCTCGATTCTGTATCGGAATTATGAAGCTTCATAATAGCGTTTTGTTCAGCACTTTTAATTCAGAGAACAGAGCAATTGAAATTTGATTTGTTCAAGCAATTTGATCAGTCAACGAGCAAGAAATCAGGAGAAAGAGATGTACACCAAACTCAAAGGCAAACACTTCATCACCACCCAGGAGTGGTCGGTTCAGGAGTTGAAGACGTTGTTTGAAATGGCGAAGCAGTTGAAATTGGAATATGCGGCGGGTCGATTCAATCGGCTTTTGGAGGGCAGGACGCTGGGGATGATTTTCTTCGATGCGTCGACTCGCACCCGAACCTCGTTCGAAGCGGCGATGACCCAATTGGGCGGCCATGCCATTTATTTTGCGCCGCAGACCATGCAGATTTCCCATGGCGAAGGGGCGAAAGATACGGCCAAAGTGCTATCGGGCTATTTGCAGGGGATTGCGGTGCGCTATTGCAAATATGGCGAAGGCAATCGCTATCTGGAAGAGCTGCGGCAGCATAGCTCGGTGCCTATTGTGAACATGCAATGCGACGTCTATCATCCCGCCCAGATTCTGGCGGACTATTTCACGATCACCGAGCATTTCGGCGAGAACACCCGAGGTTTGAAATTGGGCGTCAGTTGGACGTATGCGCCGAATTACATGCGACCCGTCTCTGTACCGCAGAGCTTGATTTTGATGATGCCCCGCTTCGGCATCGATGTGACGCTGGCGTATCCGCCCGAATTCAGGCTGATGCCGCACATCCTCGAGCAGGCGAAAAAGAATGCTGAGGAAGCGGGGGTGAAATTTGAGATCACCCATGAAATGGATGAGGCATTTCACGATGCTGATGTGGTGATTCCCAAGTCCTGGGGGCCATTGGTGCACACGCAGGATGAAAAGGAAGGCATTGCGCTGATCGACAAATATCCTGACTGGGTCTGCGATGAACGTCGCATGGAGTTGACCAAAAAGCATTCGCTGTATATGCACCCGCTGCCCGCCGATCGGGGCAAGGAGGTGACGCCAGGCGTGATCGATGGGCCGCATTCGGTGGTGTATCAGGAGGCGGAAAATCGGCTGCATGTGGAAAAAGCATTGCTGGCGCTAATCCTGTAGGACAGGATGGCATCCTGTCCTACAGAAAGATTTGGATTTGACAAATGCCCAACGGATACATGAAACCAACTGATATTTAAATTTGATTAATCGGCACGATGAATCATTATCACTACCAATGCTTCGATTGCCAGGCTGAATTTTCAATCGAACAAATCGAACAGGATTTTGAATATCTCTGTCCTCGCTGCGGCAGGGTCGAGCCCAATCAGCCTTTGAAAGGCGTGCTGTTGATTGAGTACGATTATTCAAAATTAAAAAAGCAGCTTGACAAAAATCAATTCATCAATCGGCCAGTCGGGCAGTTTTGGCTTCATCCCGACCTCTGGCCATTGGAGTTTCGCCGAGCGAACGATCGAACTTACTTTGAAAATATTGCCAGCGCCCAGCTCGATCGATTACGATTGACGGATCGGCCAATCCTGGAATATGAATTTGAAAATCGAAGGATCTCCTTTTTCGATGACACCCGAAATCCGACCCTATCGTTCAAAGATCGGGCCTCGAGCCTGGTGGCGTTGAAGGCGATGCAGATGGGAATCTTAAATATCGCCGTGGCTTCCACGGGCAATGCGGCGTCATCGCTGGCGGGGATCTGCGCCAGACTGGGATTGAATGCGCAAATCTTTGTCCCTGCCAGTATTCCTGATGAAAAGCTGATTCAGATCCAATCCTATGGCGCTTCGGTTTACCTGGTGGATGGCAATTACGATCAGGCGTTCGATTTGTGTATCGAGATTTCACGGGCAAAACATTGGTACAATCGCAATACGGCGTTGAATCCTTTGACGATCGAAGGCAAAAAATCGGCGGCGTATGATCTGTTTATTTCAATGAAAGGAAATTTGCCCGAGCTAATCTTTGTGCCTGTTGGCGATGGCGTGGTGATCGCTGGCATTTACAAAGGGCTGTGGGAATTGCAACAATTGGGCTGGATGGAGGAGCTGCCGAAATTAATTGCCGTGCAAGCCGAAGGCAGCGATGCGTTGGCCAGGTTTTTGAAGACAGGCAAATTTGAATATCTTGCACCCTCGACCATTGCTGATAGCATCAGTGCAGGGGCGCCGAGAAATTTGTTCATGGCGGCTCATGCGGTCAAAGCGAGTGGGGGAGAGGCATTGGTCGTTTCGGATCAGGAAATTCTATCTGCCCAAAAAATATTGGCGCAGCGAATGGGATTGCTGGTCGAGCCAGCCGCTGCGGCCAGCTTTTCAGGGTACTTGAAATTTAAAGACAAGATTTTGGATGATGAAAAAATTTTGATCATGCTGACGGGAAATGGGTTGAAGGATGTGGCGGCGTTGAAAGGATGGAACAAGAAACCTGTGGTTCGTCCGCCTGAAAAATGGAAAGAGATTTTCTTAAATCTCAAGCTTCAAATAACAAATCCCAAGTAAATTCCAATTCTGAAATCACAAATTTCAAACTCAATTGGGATGCCTTGTCTTTTGGAATTTGAAATTTTGAATTTGAGATTTATTTGGAATTTGGAGATTGTGATTTGGAATTTTATTCTGAAAAGATCAAATATGATTACTAATCCCAGAGATCTCCGTGTCGATGCTGCTGAAAAACTTCGTGGCGAGACCCGCTATGTCGCCGATGAGAAAATACCTGATTTATGGTACGGCGGGGCGGTGCGTAGTCCCCATGCTCGGGCGAAAATTCTGGCCATTCATTTTGACCCAGCGTTCGATTGGACATCAGTGGTCGTGGTGACGGCGAAAGACATTCCCAACAACTACGTGGCCATGCTGGAAAACGATATGCCATTTCTGGCCGATGCGATTGTGAATTATGTCGGCGAGCCAGTGGTGCTCATGGCTGCGCCCGATAAAGAAACGTTGCGCCAGGCGATGGCCCATGTCCAAATCGATTACGAGCCATTGCCCGCTGTGTTCGACATGCTGGAATCCGAGACCAGCGGGATTCACATTTTTGGTGAGCACAATCTATTCAAAGAAATTTTGATCGAAAAAGGTGAGCTGCAGGCTGCCAAACGAGCGGCGTTTAAAACCATCGCCATCGAAACCCGAACGGGCTTTCAGGAGCACCTCTATCTGGAGCCACAGGGGATCGTTGCCATTCCTGAGCCTGATGGGGTGGTCATTCGTGGGTCGATGCAATGCCCCTATTACATCAAAAATGCGCTGGACAAAATGTTCGATGGGCAAAAGCATGTCACGGTCATTCAATCCCCGACGGGTGGTGCTTTTGGTGGCAAGGAGGATTATCCGTCGTTGATTGCGGGACATGCAGCGCTGCTGGCGGTCAAATCGGGACATCCTGTGGCCATATTTTTCGATCGGGAAGAAGATGTGAAATTCACCACCAAGCGGCATCCATCATACGAACATGCTCAGGCCTATGTGGATGAAAACGGCAAACTGCTCGGTGTGGAGCTAACGCTCTATCTCGATGGTGGGGCGTATTGTACGCTGTCGCAGGTGGTGCTGGCCAGGGCAGCGCTGACGGCCATGGGCTGCTATTATGCGCCGAACGTTCGGATTCATGCCAAAGCCGTAGCGACCAATACCGTGCCCAGCGGTGCTTTTCGAGGTTTCGGCGGACCCCAGGCGGTTTTCGGCATCGAAATGCTGATGGAGAAAATTGCGCTCACCCTGGGCCTGCCACCGCAACAGGTGCGGCGCATCAATTTGATCGAACAGGGACAGACTACGGCCACGGAGCAGGTGTTGAACTACAGCGTCTCGGCCAGACAGACGTTCGAGGATGTGCTGATGCAAAGTCATTTTGAGGAGAAACGCAGACAATATGCTGAACAGAACCGACCGATTCTGAGCCGATTGCAGCAGGGCCAATTTCCGAAGCAAAAGAGCGATGACGTGTTGAAAGGGATTGGCATCTGTGCTTTTTTGCACGGTGCAGGATTTACGGGCACGGGCGAAAATAAAATCCAGGGCAAAATTCGGGTGGCGCTGAACCAGGATGGCCAGCCCGTGATTTTTTCAGCGCAAACCGAAATGGGGCAGGGCGAGATCACGGCTTTCAAAAATATTCTCGCTCAAGCGCTGGGCATCGACCGAGATCAGGTGATTCTATCAGAAGTGAACACCGATTTTGTGCCCAATTCGGGACCGACGGTGGCGTCTCGTTCCACCATGGTGGTCGGCAGTCTCTTGATTGAAGCCGCTCAAGAGATCATCAAACAGTTGTCGGATCGCTTAAAGATCGAAATGGGTATCGAATTTCAATATCGCCAGGGCTACTTTTATGGTGGCGATAAAATTTTGCCATTTCAAGAAGTCGCCCAAAAGTTCGATGGCATTCAAGTCGAAAAGCAATATTGCCATCCGCCGATCATCAAATTCGATGATGTGAATTGGAAGGGCGATGCCTATCCTGTATTTTCCTGGGCTGCCTCGGTCGCCGAAGTTGAAGTCGATCCCATTACGTTCGAAATCAAAGTGACTCGCTATTACACCACGCATGAGATCGGCAAGGCCATCAATTACGATCAGTCTGTCGCGCAGATTCAGGGCGGTTCGTTGCAGGGCATTGGTTGGGCCCTGTATGAGAAGATCGAGCTGGAAAATGGCCAATTCGATGTGTCGGGTTTTTCGGACTATATTGTCCCAACGATGATGGAAGCGCCAGAATTTCACGTCAGGATTATAGAGAATCCCTATCCGTTCGGGCCGTTTGGCGCCAAAGGATTGGGAGAGCTGCCGTTTGTTGGAGCGGCGCCTGCGGTGGTTTCGGCGTTGTGGATGATTTTTGGGAGGGAGTTCAATCGGGTTCCTGTGGTGCCAGAAAAACTTTTTCAATTAAGTTCCAAATCTCAAATGACAAATGCCAAATAATTTCCAATAATAAAAATATCAAACCCCAAACAAAGAATCAAGCTAAGTCGCTAAGAGCGTAAAGAGAGTGCTCCATAAAAATCAATTTAAAAAATTCTTTGCGGCTTGGCGGCTTGGCGTGAGCACAGGAAAAATATGCAAATTACAGTTGCTTTCAATTGACTGATTCCATCGCTCCAAGCGATGGAATCAGTTTGGCGAGAATCAGTTTGAAATTAGCCCTCAACAAGTTAGTCCTGAGCTCTCAGGAGCACGGCATGGAGCCGACTTTCGCTTATAGAGGACTATTGGCAGGTAAAATATAAAAAACTATTTTAAATTTTCAAGCTTTTTTATTATTCATTTTTGATACTTCGCTTCTGGGTGGAGGATTGAGTATATCATTTAGCAAAAATCCGTTGGATTCATCTATCCGCTGGGCATATAAACCAATTTTTCCCCCAACTGATGGATGAATCCAACTGATGAATACAACTTTCCAATAGTTAGTTCGGCGATAATACTCTCTTGCTATGTTTAAATGGTTTTGACTCTTTGGAGTGTCCTTCTACCAATAAGCGAGGCATTTCATTCATTTCAAGGTTGGAGAAAAATTGAATCAATAAACTATTTCAGATTGAGTGGCAATATCAGAATTGGAGATAATTCATTTGACAAATTAATCGGCTTTTGCTATATTAATTTTGAAAAATAGAAAAATGGAAAAAGAGACGAACCGCTTAAAACTAATCTTTGATACCTGTTCGCTGATCACGGTGAGCAAGTTTAAGGTTGATGATAGGCTAATTTTGGATCGTCTTTTAGAGATCGTCGATATTCACATACCTGAAAAAGTTTATCTCGAAGCGACACAGGGCTACAATAAATTTCAAGATGCCAAAGAAATTAAATTGAGAGTTGATAGTCGGAAAATTCAGGTGCACGAAGTCAAATACGAAAAAGCGCTTTTTAGAGAATTGGATTATTACAATATCGGTTTGGGCGAGAAAGAAATTATATTACTTTTTCAGACCAACAAGGAGTTTGATTATGTGATAATAGATGATCTTTTGGCGTGCGTAATTTGCAAGAGATTTAAAGTCGATTATCTTTTGCTTCTTGATTTGATTGCCTTGTGTGCACAAAAAAATTTGCTTCCACACAAAGAAGCAATTCAGATGATAGAGGCAATCAAATCCCGTTATGATGCAGGATTTGTTCATCACACAATCTCAATGCTAAAACTGGAAGGCTGAGAATATGTCAGAAGTCATTACAATCGAAATAAGAGACGAGGTTGCCAAATACGTGACCAAGTCAACTGAGAAAAATAATAAATCCGTAGCTGAAGTTGTCAACGAGCTATTAAGAATTGGCTTCGAAAGAAAATTTAGACAACTTTATAAGCGCTATCGAAAGGGAGAGATAAGCCTTGATTGGATGGCTAAAGAGTTAGGATTGTCGCTGCGAGATATTTACGATTATTTAGAAAAAAGAAATCTTCCATTATCGGCTGGAATGGATAGAATCCATCGCCGACATGAAGCAATTGAGAAATAAGATAGTGCTTTCTAAAGCGATGATCCATTTTATCCTTCCGAACATTTCAAGTTTCTTTTCATCATGCGGAATTTTGTCATACATGAGGCACTAAGTTGAAAATTGAATTCGTCGTTAACGAGAAAAAGACTGAATTAGATATTTCACCCAAAAAACGCTTGCTGGACATTTTACGAGAAGACCTCGGTTTGATCGGCACCAAAGAAGGCTGCGGCAAGGGCGAATGCGGCGCCTGCACGGTATTGATGAATGGGAAGCGGATCAATTCCTGCCTGATTCCCGCTTTGCAACTGAACAACAGTCGCATTGTCACCATCGAAGGATTGAAGGAGTGGCATTCCTTCCCTGCCATCGAGCGGGCTTATATGGAGCATGGTGCGGTGCAATGCGGTTTCTGCATGACTGGTTTTGTCATGTCCTCCGCAGCGCTGCTGGCCGAAGCATCACCCCCAATTAGCGCCGAGACAATCAAATGGGGATTGGCAGGGAATATCTGTCGTTGCACAGGCTATGAGAAGATTGTCCAGGCGGTTCATGATTTGGCCCAGCAATCAGAATTGATCCGCCAAATCAAAAACGATTGGCACAACGCATTTGGAGTTCGATAACATGGAAGCGGTCTTTCGCCCTGAAAGCGTGGTTGAATTGGATGAAATCATCCAGACTGCCAGCACCCAACTGACCTTTGTGGCTGGCGCAACCGATTTGATGGTTCAGACCGAACGCTGGCAACGTGCCACGCATCTGGTAGATTTGACGGCGGTGCGAGAGATTCATGAGACGTTGGAGATTTCCGACCAGCGGGTTTTGATCGGCGCTGCAGTGCCACTATCTGAAATTATTTTGAACCCAAAAATTCAGCAACGGCTGCCGATGTTGGTCGAGGCCTGCCGCCAGATCGGTTCGGTGCAGATTCAGAATCGGGCCACGCTGGGCGGCAATATTGCCAATGCCTCGCCCGCAGGGGATAGTCTGCCTGTGCTGTGCGTGCTGGAGGCCGAGCTGTGGATCGGTCCCCGTCGCAACGGTGCTTTCGAGAAATTGAAAATCGACCAGGTGATGATCAATCCTGGGGAGACATGTTTGAAAGACAATCGCTATATTGCATTTATTTCCATCCCAATTCCCAAGGCCGAGCATCAGTTCTGGTATTTCAGAAAGGTTGGTCAGCGCAAGGCCATGGCCATCAGCAAGGTTTCATTAGCGGTGCTGGGATGCATCAGAGATCGCGTCATTGAGGAAATACGGATTGCTCCTGGCAGCGTAACGCCGCAGATCAGGCGGGCTAAGGCTACGGAAGCGATGCTTCAACAGCGGATGCTAACCGAATTGCTGCGCGACGAGGCCAGTCGAACGCTCCAGGGTGAGGTAAGTCCAATCACCGATATTCGATCCAATGAACGTTATCGGAGACATATTTGTGGGGAGCTACTGCGGGAGGCGCTCTTTAAGGTTATGGCAGAATACTGAGTCAGATCACGGTATAATGGCTGGCCAGAAATAGAAATTTTCGTTTTCGATTTTTCATAATCAAATAATTTGGGCTACGGGGGATTGCCCATCGTCCACTTTTCCGCAACCAATGGCTCCGACCGCTATTCAGGCGAGTACTGCTATGCCCAAGGCAAACGATTCGCCGATCCTCTGATCATTCCTGTTATAAATATTGCTTTGATCATCCAGTTGCCAGATAGGAAGTATCGTACTACTTCATTCACTGACCGCGATTACACCTGAAATTCCAAAACGAAAATTTATACCTAACTTCTAAAATGAGCTCATAATTTCTAAAATATTTTTCCTGGAAACAGAGATCACCAAGCAATCACAAAGGTCACCGGCAAAGGGATTAAAATTTATCACGCAGTGAACTCGGCTATTCTTTGAGGTCTCTGTGTCCAAAAGCCAATAGAATTCAAAAACCACCATTAGGAATTTTTCAGTAAATTCGATTTCGACATTTAGGTTATACCTGAAATTCTGAAATGAAAATTTATTCTTTCAGATGCCCACGGAACAAACGAAAATACGCTGAAACCACTTTTTTTCTTTCTTCTTTCGCGTCATTCCGTGTTTCGTGGGCCAAGCGTTATCATTTTCAATCGTCATAGTTCAATTTAGATTATAAAAAGTTTCTGATCGATTCATTCAGCGGCTCACTGACATTTTGCTTGACATTGCACGATAGAAATATTATATTGCAGGCAAATTATGGCCCAATTCAGAATTTTATCAGAGAAATTGCCGGGATAAAATTTGAATCAGACTGTATGGATTTTTAATACTGAGCGCCTCACTCGCTTGCTCATGGCAGGCCGAGGGATTGAATGGATCTAGTTTGAAAAGAATGAAAGTTTTTAGCAAATTGGTCCCGTTGCGATTATTAACAGATCGTGTGGTCTATCGATGAAAAACGAGATATTGAAGATCAAAGACTGGCCTGAACATGAACGTCCTCGTGAACGCCTGATCAAACTTGGTGCTGATAAGCTGCAAGATGCTGAGTTGCTGGCGATCATCCTTCGAACTGGCAATAAGGAACGTTCAGCGGTTGATCTCGCTCGGCTCCTGTTGAGCAAATATGGCACATTTCGTAACCTGGATGCCCGGTCGATCAATGAATTGTGCGAGATCGCTGGGATTGGTGAGACCAAAGCGGTGCAGATCAAAGCGGCGCTGGAGATTGGCAAACGGATGGCTGCCGAGCAAGTCAAAGTCAAAATGCGAATCGATACTTGCGATGATGTCTATAATCTGGTAGGGCACTATATGCGCGATTTGAGCCGTGAGGAATTCAAAATCATTCTCTTGACATCGCGCAATCATCTGATTTTGGAGCGAACCATTTTTGAAGGAACACTCACGGAAAGCATCGTGAATCCGCGGGAGATCGTTCGGGAGGCGCTCAATAATTCTGCGGCTGGAATCGTGTTCGTCCACAACCACCCGAGCGGAGATCCCACACCCAGTCTGGAGGATAAGAACATTACCAAGAAGCTCGTGGAAGCCTGCAAATTGGTCAACGTTCAGCCTCACGATCACATTATTATTGGCAAAGAACGCTATTTTAGCTTCCTGCAAAATGGGCTATTGTGAGATTACATCTGGCAGCTTATTGGGCAATAGCGAGGCTAGTTTTATTTCAATAGTGCCTGCATGCGGAGAGGTGCTTGCATGCGAAAAGATACCTGCATGCGAAAAGATACCTGCATGCGCAGGCATTATAGCTAATGCATCATTGAACAGACAACCTGAAAGTAAGGGGAGGCGTTATGGCAACTGTTAAAAAAATCGTTTTGCTGTTCACTCTGGTGTTGATATCGGCGAACTATTCGGCAGCGGAGATTATTGAACGTCGACCAGTCGGTCCTGGGGTGATTTTCTATCATGATTTTCGATCGATTGGTCCCTGGCATATCCAGGTGCTGGAGATCGATCTCAAGAATCCCTGGATCAAATTGGAGACGGTGAAGGCTCGGGATCTACTGGCCGGGAACGAGACCACGTCCTCGATGGCGCGCAGGAATGATCGGGAGGCACATCGGGTTGTGGGCGCCATCAACGGCGATTTTTATGATAGCCGCGGCGTACCTATCGGCACGCAGGTGCTCAATGGGCTCATACTAAAGAATCCAGCCACTCGATCGGTATTCGGCATATCGGCAACGAACCAGCCCTGGTTTGATATTGTCTCGTTTCAAGGCCAGGTGATCGCGCCTAATAGCCGCACAGCCACGATCACCGGCATTAATGAGATCCGTGATACAGATGATCTGGTGGTGTTCAATCGCTATTATGGCCCCAGCACCGGGACGAACTATTGGGGCACCGAAGTGACTGCCAAATTTTTGCGGGAGCCAACGGCGGTGGGGGATACGCTCTGGCTCGTCGCGATTGCGAAGGACAGCTTGTTGGAGCCAGGCCATGGCAATAACCCGATCCCATCGGATGGACTGGTTTTTTCCGGTCATCTGGTCGCCAGATTCTTTTTGGATCACAACATATTTGTGGGGGATACATTTGCCGTTGTCATGGGATTACCGCCGATGATCGGACAGTTAGAGCAATTGATCGGTGGCACGCCGCGGTTGATACGCGATGGGGCGATTTCGGTGGAATGGGAGCGGGAGCATGTCGCCGGGACATTTGCCTATAATCGCCATCCCCGCACAGCGATTGGCTGCAACAGCGATTCCACAAAACTCTATTTGTTTACGGTGGATGGCCGACAACCCGGTTACAGCGTCGGGATGTCGCTGTTTGAGCTGGCTGATTATATGCTCCAATGGGGAGTTTATCAGGGGATCAATCTCGATGGAGGAGGCTCGACGACCATGGTCGTTCGCAATCAGGTGATGAATCGGCCCTCCGATGCTGGGGGCGAACGAGCCGTCTCCAATGCCCTGATGGTCATCAGCAACGCACCCACTGGCCCGCTGGCCCAATTGAACATCGCTCCGGTCACCTGCTTTGTACCAGCAGGAAAATCGCTTCAGTTTTCGGCCACCGGCTATGATCAATATTTTAATCCAGTGAGTCTTTTTAGCGATTCCTTGCAGTGGGAGTGTGCCCCGCAGATCGGTCACATCGATGCGAAAGGATTATTTGTTGCAGGATCCAGCCAGGACTCGGGTTATGTTTACGCAAGCTACGGCGCGATTCGGGATTCTGCCCGGGTTTATGTCATTCAAGTCGCCAGCATCGAACTATTGCCCAATCCTCTGATCCTCAAAGTCGGCGAAAGTCAAGCCTTAATTCCCTACGCCAGGGACGCCAAAGGGAATCCGGTTGCGCTCAGCCCGGGCGACTATCAATGGTCGGTTTCTGGCAATATCGGGACGATCTCGTCAACTGGTGTTTTTCGGGCGACGCAGCAGGGCCAGGGCCAGGTATCCGCCAGCTACCAAACTGCGGTAGGGACGGCTACGGTATTCGTCGGCGTTGCTTCCGAGGTCCTGCTCGATGATTTTAGCTCAGCGGCCAATTGGACACTTTCCGGGGTGCGCGTGAATCTATCCGAATGTCGATTTATGCTCGATTCCACTCTATTTTTCTCCGCCCCTTCGTCGGGACGCCTGGAATACAGTTTAACGACTGGCGGCACCAGCGCCCTGTATTTGAATTGCTCGATCCCAATCGCTGGATCTCCGGAGGAAATCGGAATCCAGGTTTGCGGCGATGGCAGTGGCCATTGGCTACGAGGCGAATTTGATGATGCAGATGGCGAGAAATTTTTGGTGAATTTTACCGAGGCCACGCCAGGCATCAATTGGAAAGATTCCTGGAAATCGCTCCGCGTACCCCTGAGCAGCGCCATTATCCATTGGAGCAACCCCAATGCCAAATTGACCTTCCCCATTACCTGGAAGCGGATCTATCTCGCAGAGACCGATGACAATAAGAAGGACGCCGGGGTCATTTATCTCGATAATTTCACCGCGCATTATATTAAAACAGGCGTTCGAAATGACGGGGAAGCGATTCGGCCTGAAGGGTATCGCCTGCACCAAAATTTTCCGAATCCATTCAACCCAACGACCAAAATCGCATTTGAACTGCCCAAAGATAGCAGCGTGAAATTAGAGGTTTTCAATGCTCGCGGAGAGAAGGTGGCAACCCTGGTCAACGGCCGATTTCCGTCTGGGGCTCATCAGGTGCTGTTCGATGCCAAAGAACTGTCCAGTGGCATCTATTGGTATCGGCTTGAAGCAGATCAATTTCGAGCGACCCGGAAAATGGTCGTTTTGAGATAGCGAAGTAAATGCCGCTAATGCTTGAGGGGCGACTGAATCACAAGATCTGCCAATGGTCTTTCTGAAAATTTGATACCCAAGTTATTCAGCTAAAATAGAAGTGAGGAATGACCGTGATGGTCATGATCAGCGATTCGACCATTATATTGGAGGCCTGTGCAAGAAGATGGGAATGAATTGTGCGCGTCATTCCGCTATCAATCCCCATCGGTTCGCAGACAAAAAGGTCGAAATTAATTTGGAGCCCGCTTTAAGAAGAAGGCTATAATTGTCCGCCAAATATTTAGGCAAATCAAACGAATCGATCTTATTTGAACCTGAATTTGTAAATCGAATTTATTCCAAAATGGTTAGGGATGTCTCTTCAATTTAATGTGCTTTTGTACACAGAACCCCCAGCGAATCACTGAGTGAGAAGTTCTAATCCCTTGTTTGGGATCTCGGTGCCCACGAAATTCACGGAGCCACACGAAATTCAGAAGAGAAAAAGGGTTTTTCGTGCGCTTCGTGGGGCAATCGTTGATAATCATTTTCGTTTTAGAATTTCAGATTGCAATCGAAATTGAAATCAAAATTGACCATCAGGAGATCATGGCTCAGCAACTCCGAATGATCACAATCATTGCAGCCTGGCTGTTGATCCTGTTGACGGGCATTTATGTGATGGTGACCCGCTTTGACCAAAAGCGGACAGACAAAGTTCGGATCGGCATCCGATTGACCGATGATGGTCAGCGCGCTATTGCTCAGCAATTCCTGGGACAACGAAAGGACCTTTCTCGAGCTGGCTACGTTGAGTTCACAGCGGGTTGGAAGGAGTTCTTTGCGCTCCAACAGGCCGGGCTTCGGCCCGAGCTGGTGGTGGCTGTCGAATCAGCCCAATTGTTCGATCAGGGCTTTCACCAGCTCGCTCAGGTGGATTCCGCCATGGAGTATTTGAACCAGGCCTATCCCATGCTCACGACGCTGCAAACCATCGGGAGCAGCGCTTTCTGGGGGCTACCGATCAGGGGGATCAGAATCTCTGCGCTGCGAACGGGTCACCAACAAGCGGCATCGTTGTTATTGACCGCTGGCCATCATGCCAATGAGCCAGTTGGAGTAGAAATCTGCCTGCATCTCATGAATTATCTTTGCCGCAATTATGACATCGATTCCCGGGTCAAAGCTTGGCTCGATGCAATTGAGGTATGGATCGTGCCAGTGGTAAACCCAGATGGATATCGGTTGATCTTTTCGGATAGCCTCAGATTGATCTGGCGAAAAAACCTGCGCGACAATAATGGTGATGGCCGCTTTTCGCCCGATTGTGATGGGGTCGATCTCAATCGTAATTACGATTACAATTGGGGCGTCGCTGGCGAGCATAGCATACAAAGCAACTATTATTGCGGGCCATCGCCCTTTTCAGAACCAGAGATCGTGGCAATTCGGAATCTGACCGAGCGAAACGCCTTTTCGCTGCATCTTGATTTTCATAGCGCTGGCGAGAAGGTCTTGTACCCGGCCAGTATCATTGCGGCCCCTAAAATGGTTGCGTTGGCACAAAGCATCGCCGGGCAGATGAAGAGGCGCTCTGGCACCGATTCCTATCAAATTGCCCCGCTATACGATCTCGTCGGCCAGTGTTCTTCGTGGATGTTCTTCCGAAAGGGGATCCCGTCGTTGCTGATTGAAGCTGGGGATAGCTATTTCCCCAGCCGGTCTGATCTTTCCGCCATTGTGGAACAGAATGCTAAAGCGGTTTTTTTTGTATTGGATCGATTGCTCGATCGAGCAGATTGGGCTGCCCAGTTCCAAGCATCGTCTGCGGAGAATAGTGAATGATCGCAGAGTGGAGCGCTGGATCGAGCGCAGTATTGATCATCATCAGTTGAGATGTTGATTGCACGGACCATGGCAATGGGGTCGAAACAACTCCGAATGATTGAAAAGAGTGCGAATGGGACTTCATGACAATAGGTCGAGTTGCTTTCTGATGGATTTTGATTGTATCGGTTTTGGGATTTGTGCTGTGGATTTTCTCTGTTTGGTTCCCAAATATCCTGGGCTGGATGAGAAAACAGAGGCGCTTGAATTTTCGATGCAAGGTGGTGGCCCAGTGGCGACGGCGTTGACCACGCTGGCGCGTCTTGGCCGGCAAACCAGCTTCATCAGTCGGGTGGGGGATGATGATAATGGCAAATTTTTAGTGAACGAATTCACTCGTGTCGGCGTTAATATAAGCGGTCTGATTGTCGATCCAGAGATTCCAACTCAGCAGGCGTTTATCTGGATCGATGCCTCAACTGGCAAGCGATCCATTGTGCTCAATAGCAGCCGCTATCGCCCAATCGCTGCTTGGGAGCTGAAACTGGACCATGTGCGATCGGCCAGATATTTGTTGATCGATGGTCGTGACACCGAGGCCACATTCGCCATGATTCATTGGGCAAAAGCCCATGGGACCAAAATTGTGCTCGATGCTGGAAGCCAGAGGGAAGGGATGGAGGAAATTCTGGCGCTGGTCGATTATCCGGTCGTTTCAGAGCGATTCTGCCACCAATATTTTCGAAGCAACGATTACCGCTGGGTGGTGCAACAGCTTCTGCAACGGGGGGCTACTGCGGCAGTGGTCACCTGTGGGAGCCGTGGTTGCTTTGGCGGCGATGAAAGCGGTAATTGGTATCAGCCAGCTTTTCCGGTGAAGGTGAAGGATACCACCGGAGCTGGAGACGTCTTCCATGGAGCTTTTATTTTTGGGCTGTTGGAAGGGTGGGAGTTGAAAATAATCTTGAAATTTGCCAGTGCGGTGGCAGCATTAAAATGCACACAACTCGGAGGGAGGTCTGGCATCCCCGACCTCCAAACGGTCAATCATTTTTTGAATCAAATTAATTGAAGGAGATTTTTTGATGAGACGTTTGATTGGGGTTCTAAGCCTGGTGATGTTTCTTTTTATTGCGTTCAATAGTTATGGACAATTGCAAATAAAAGAGGGCGACGAGCTATATGTGAAGGAGGCTGAGGAAAATCTTCGGCTATCTCCGGCTGGCTCAGTGATCTGCAAATTGCCGCAAGGCACGCGGGTAATTGCAATTCAGGACCAGGGAAACTGGGTGGCGGTTCATCTGGTAGGCTATATTTGGAAGAAATCGCTGACCAATTCCCGCTTCGATATCCCAGGCTTTACCATGAGAGCGCTGCATATCATGGTATCTACGGAAGAGGAGGCGAAAGAGATCAAGAAGCTGCTGAGCGAGGGAGCGGATTTCAAAGAATTGGCCAAACAGCGGTCCAAAGATCCCAATGCTGCGCGGGGCGGCGATTTGGGGGTGATCACCAAAGGGGACCTGTTGCCAGAGCTCGATAAAGCCATTAGCTCTTTGAGCGTCGGACAGGTCAGCGACATTATCAAGACCAGCCTGGGTTATCATATTTTTAAACGAACTGAGTAATCGCTCAGCAATTACTGATAACGATTTTTTGGCGCGCTTCCATGTCAAAAATTCGATTCTGAGATCGCAGCGTCATGTCCGACGATATTTAACGCACATGAATCCATGCGTGGTCATGAGCTGATTTTAGCATTGGACGTAGGCTTTGTTTATCGCGGGGCCTCGCGATTACCGAATTCGATCATCTTTAAGAATTGCTGAATCTCGGACAACGTCTTGTAAAAAATTTGGGCGATGGAGTACTGCTAATTGGGGTGAACATCTCCGTACTTCATCGCCCGCTTTTTTCGTCATTCCTTCGTGGCCTGCGGACAAACATGTTGCTCATCCGTCCATCTTTCTTCTATTGATTGCTCTCCATTTCGTGCTCACGATTTGCGCTTCAATTGGAAATACGCGCTGTTAAGGTGTATTCTTCAAATCGATGTTCAGTGTCAATTTGCCATCGCCATTGGTGCTGTCCAGCTCGATCTTAACGTGAGCTGTTTTCGGTTCATCGGTGCTCTTCAGATTGTTAGTCAAAGTCACCTGGAATTTGGTTGTACCCCACCCATATTTTTCGGCTGATGGCATCAAACTGGTCTCCGATAGCTCTCCCGCGTCGGTGGATACAGTTAATTTTGAACCGGCTGCTACTGGATTGCCGTGCCGATCGTAGACGCGGATGGTAATAGTGGCAGACTGGTTTGGAGCGAGCACGGAACGATCGGTCGTTGCGGTGAACTCCAATAGTCCGACACTATAAACGACCTTGTTCATCGCCCACACTTTGATGTCCTTGCCGTTTTGATCCTTGCCCCAAGTATACGCCAGGATGACTGCCACGCCATCGTTTTCTTTTAGTGTGCCAAGAGTATTATAAACCCTGCTTATCTCGAAATCTGGAATATCGGTGTTTAGCTTCAAAGTATCGTTGTAAATCTCATTGTTGGGATTTGGAATATTCATGGCCGTCAACTGGTTCGGATCGCTGGACTTTAGATATGGGAACGGGTTAACGTCCTGAAGCAACACAGTTGCCTTACCTTGCTCGTTGATCATGGCATTGGTGGTGATCATTCCACCTGTGGTGGTAAAATAGACGACGGTACCATTTTCGACTGGATTATTGTATTTGTCAGCAAAATAAACGGTCACTTTGATTTCATGAACCGGGTTACCGAAATTGACATTGAATTTGCCCGGTTCTACCGTCAAGGTAGCATGCGGTATCACATGATTAATATTGGTGGAATCCACCCACATATACGCCGGGCCAGAACGGATGACGATATTCGTGGTTTGAGCTGAAATATATGGGTAGTCGACCAATTCGGCCCGTACCTGAACGGTTCCAGAAACATTTCCGGCGAGCAATTTTGCCTGGGCGACGCCATTAACGGTTCGAATGACCGATGTTTCACTCGAAGATGCGCCTGCTGGCTCGATCTGTTCACCGCCGCCGGGCCCGCTTACAATTCGGAATCTTACGCCATAATCATTGCCTACCGGCTGCCCAGTAACGCCCAGGATCGTCGCTGTAATAATCGCTTGCTGAATACCGCCGGTACCTCTCACCGAAATGAAGTTTTGATCGACTGCGAGCACGATGCTATTTGGGTAATTGCCAAAGAGATACACGCCTATCTTTTGGTTGAGCTGTCCCGCAGTAACGGTTATATTCGCCCATCCAACTTTCGTACTGGACTGGTAAGTGGCGTTAGCGACACCACGGCTGTCGGTTGTGCCTGTCGCTGGAATTGTGCCATAGTCAACAGCAAAGCGCAGTGAGTAATTGCCGATGGCTAGCTGAGAGGTGGTCTGTTTGAGTTCAACACGAATCAATGAGGTCGACTTGCCATCAGCCGCGATTGAATCCGGATTAGCTGAGACCGTCATGGTGATGCCGAGCAGTTTGACGGTGTGGCTGGCGAGCAACGAGCCGACTGTGGCGGTGACTGTGGCGGTGGCATCGGCGCTGCCCGCATCGCTGGTGTAGCTGAAACTGGCCTTGCCCTGGGAATCGGTGATCACCGACGCTGGGACTGATCCGAGATTGGCCTGGAGGTTAATGGCGACATTGGGGACAGGTTGTCCCAATTCATTGGTGGCTGTCACGGTCATGGATTTGGTGGCGATGCCGTCGCGGAGGATTGGTTCGGAGTCGGCGCTGAGGCTGATGGTCTTGGGATAATTGGCCAATAAAGACACTTTAGTTTCGCCGATCAGTTTGCCGCAGGTGACAGAGATGGTGGCGATACCAGGGACATTGCTGCCGGTGTAAGTGGTTGTTGCCACGCCCTGGTTGTCGCTGGTGGCGTTGGTTGGGATCAGGCCGACATTGGCGGCGAAAGTGATGGCATGATTGGTCACGGCCACATGGGAGGTGGTCTGTTTCAGTTCGACGCGGATGGTGGAAGTGCTTTTGCCATCGGCCAAAATGGATGCTGGGTTAGCCGAGACCGTCATGGTGATGCCGAGCAGTTTGACGGTGTGGCTGGCCTGAGCAGAGCCAGCCGTGGCGGTGATGGTGGCGGTGGCATCGGCGCTGCCCGCATCGCTGGTGTAGCTGAAACTGGCTTTGCCCTGGGAATCGGTGATGACTGAGCCAGGCACAGCACCGAGACTGGCCTGAAGGGTAATCAGGACATTGGGGACAGGTTGTCCCAATTCATTGGTGGCTGTCACGGTGATGGATTTGGTGGCGATGCCATCGCGGAGGATTGGTTCGGAGTCCGCGCTGAGGCTGATGGTTTTGGGATAATTGGCCAATAAAGTGATTTGAACGGTTTGTGTCATGGTGCCGCACTTGGCCGAGACCGTGGCGCTGCCGGGATTAAAACTGGAGGTATAGTTGACATTGGCAACGCCCTGCTGATCGGTGTTGGCAGTGGTTGGAATGGTGCCGTTATTGGTGGCAAAGGAGATGGGGTGATTGGCGACAGCCAGATGGGATGTAGACTGTTTGACTTCGACGCGGATGGTGGAAGTGCTTTTGCCATCGGCCAAAATGGATGCTGGGTTAGCCGAGACCGTCATGGTGATGCCGAGCAGCTTGACGGTATGGCTGGCGAGCAACGAGCCGACTTTGGCGGTGACTGTGGCGGTGGCATCGGCGCTGCCCGCATCGCTGGTGTAGCTGAAACTGGCCTTGCCCTGGGAATCGGTGATCACCGACGCTGGGACTGATCCGAGATTGGCCTGGAGGTTAATGGCGACATTGGGGACAGGTTGTCCCAATTCATTGGTGGCTGTCACGGTCATGGATTTGGTGGCGATGCCGTCGCGGAGGATTGGTTCGGAGTCGGCGCTGAGGCTGATGGTCTTGGGATAATTGGCCAATAAAGACACTTTAGTTTCGCCGATCAGTTTGCCGCAGGTGACAGAGATGGTGGCGATACCAGGGACATTGCTGCCGGTGTAAGTGGTTGTTGCCACGCCCTGGTTGTCGCTGGTGGCGTTGGTTGGGATCAGGCCGACATTGGCGGCGAAAGTGATGGCATGATTGGTCACGGCTACATGGGAGGTGGTCTGTTTCAGTTCGACGCGGATGGTGGAAGTGCTTTTGCCATCGGCTAAAATGGATGCAGGGTTAGCCGAGACCGTCATGGTGATGCCAAGCAGCTTGACGGTGTGGCTGGCCTGAGCAGAGCCGGCCGTGGCGGTGATGGTGGCTGTGGCATCGGCGCTGCCCGCATCTGCATAAAATTGACAGGAGGCATTACCGGACTGGTCTGTGACAACTGCCCCAGGAATTTTTCCAATATTGGTAGTTAGGTTGATGGCGATATTGGGAACGGGCAATCCCAGCGAATTTTTGGCTGTTATGGTGAGTTGTTTGGTCGCTATTCCATCGCGCAATATGGGCTCCTCATCCGAAGTAATTCTTATCGTGCTCACATCGATATCGCCGAAAGAAATGATCGCAGAATCCCGCAAAGAGTTGAATCGAGCAAATACTTTTACCAGTGAATCGGGTCTTCGATCTGAGATCAAATTTGCAATTGCCTGACCATAATTATCGGTGATGGCCGATTCAGAAATGATACCAGCGCTGCTGGAAAAACGAATTTTTGCTCCAGCAATCGGTGTGTTTTGTTGTGTCTTCAGGGTGGCGGTCATCTGGACCTTGCTCACCCCATCGGCTGGAACACGAGCCGTTCTCGGGTAAAGTTCGAATTTCGGATTGAGATATTTCAGCGCGATCTTGCGACTGATTTCATTTCCGTATGAAATGAACAGGGTATCTGTCACCACTTTTTTGGCAGCCTTGAGATAGGCTTCCGCCATACCTTGATTATCCGTTTTGATGCTTTTAATGATCGTTCCATAGATCATCAATAGCCGAATTTCAGCATCCTCGATCACTTTGCGACTGGTAGTCTCTCTTAATCGGATTTCCAGCCGCGTCTCTGAAACACCATCTGCAGTGAGAATGGAATCATCAACCACAGCCTGCAGATCGACGCCAAGGAACTTAACTTTGATAGAGGCACGGTTATCGGTTTGCTGTTCTGCCTTGGCAACGCCTTTTATTTTGCGTGGCTGATCCTCAAATCCTGGCACAGTGAGTTTCACGCGATAGCCAGCATCTCCGCTCTTTGCTAACGGAATGAAAGTCGTATCCATAACGACTGCGGTGACCGTTGCAATAATATCGGTGTCGCTGGCTGCGCTTGTCAAAATCACTCTGGCATTACCAGAATTATCCGTTACGGCATATTCATCGATTTTGCCATAGTTGGTTTCGAAATGCACCCGCATTTTTTCTGCTGCAACGCCATCTTTGGAACGAACATTAGCCACTATTTCCGTCGTAGCGATACCATTGGCCAAAATTTGCGGCTGGGTTGCGTAAGCGCTATGGATATCATGATTGCGCGAGCCGATAACTTTCTCCCCGGCTGGCTCGCATTTCATCATGACCAGGCTGAGCATGATTGCTGCCAAGATTTGAGCACACTTTCCCATGAAAACCACCCTTTCTATATCTTTGTATCGTTAACCGAAGAGGCAGTGATTGAACAAGCACCTCGAATCTGATGGATATTTCGCTGTTGGACCTCTGAGTATGATCATCAATAAACTTAACGCCGCCAATCCTCTTCTAACTGACATCGAATATGTTTTTCCTCTGTTGACCTCATCAGCGCTTCTTGAACTCTTTGATCCGTTGATCGAATTCCTTTTTCCGTTGCTGCAATTCATTCTTGGTTGTGGCTTTTGATTTCAATCGATCCAGCAAATTGGGCACGATCTTAGCCCTGATGAGAATGATCAGTTCTTTTTTGACCTCTTGCGAATAGTTATAACCGAACAAGTACCTGACGCCGAAAAACCACCACGGGAGATCCTTTAAAATCGGTACGCCCTTGCGACCGCTCACCAATTCGTTGGAGAAAAGTCCAGCGATGGCGGTCTCCTCGCCATTGAGCAGAATGACCTGAGTTTTCCCTTCGGTGATCTTTTTGGTGACCGTGCCGCTACTGGGCACCACATCGCTTTTCTCTGCGTGGATTTGAAGATGTATGAATGATAATTTGCCCTTGGTGAAGATCTGGGGCACCACGGTGAGAATGGTGCCAGATTCGTATTCACTGTATCGGGTGTTGCCAGCAAAGTCGCGCGTGGTGAGAAAAAAGTTCTTGCCCACTTTGATTTTGCCCTCCTCGCCTTCCATAATTCGAATTTGAGGGGTGGCGATCACCTGGCCTTTATTGGAGCTCTGGAATGCCTTGATCAGCGCTAAAACGTCCCAGGTCTGCGTGGCGTAGCCAGCCGCAGCGGAGTAAATATCTTCTGTCACATTGCTGGCCGCTTTCGAGATGAATTTCAATTTCACCTTACCGTTGCTGATAGTGCTCCAATCAACCCCAACCTCAGACAACGCCTGGGCATCGGCTTCAAAAAAAATCGCTTTGATCTCAATCTCTCGGGTCTCAAAGTTGATTTTTTCTTCAACAGCCGGTTTCCCACTCTTAGGGACCAATTCGGTGATCTCATAATGGCGCGGATGTTCAACATATTGGAGCAAGTTCGATCGCAGGATGTATTCGAGTGCTTTCTTCCAATGCATGTGATCCACCACCACACCGATTTTGTTCTTTCGCTCCTGCGGGTCAAGGATCATCTTGTTTTCGTACTTCATGCTCAACTGATTGATGATCTCCAACGCAGCATCCATGGGAAGATCGCGGCTGAGGGAAATATATTCATCAGCCTGATATTCCCTGGGAATTTCCTCCTGCGCGTGCAGCATCATTGCATTGCATAATAGCAGCAAAACCATCAATCGAATTGGCCGAAACACAAATGGCGATCCTATCCTATCGGGTAATTCTTTCATCCTTCACTCCACCTTGTTTTTTGTACCCCAAACCCAGAATCAATGACTTTCCCCCTCCCGCATCCTCCAGCAAGAACTCGACCTCGCTCTTTTTTTGATTGATATTGACCAGTTTGCCATAGCGAACTCTTTCACCCAATTTCAAAGTCACCAATTTACCATTCTGATCTTTGATGTAAATACGCCCATTAGCCACCGCTTGGAGGGCGGATTTCTCAACGTCGACCAGATTTGGATCCACAGTGATCGCTTTGATTTTTGGCACTTCAGAATGAATTGGGGTTATGGATGGCGCTGGCTTGGGACTCTGAATCAGGGATTTGAACGCGTTGTGAAATTGATAATTCTCTGCAACTGGCTTTATCATACCAAAATCGAATTCCGCTGCTGAGACAGCCGTCTGCTTTAATGAAAACCCTTTGACCATCATGCTGAACTTGATCAACCCCGGCGTATCTTTCGATTGACTGATATTAAAAGTCTCGATCTGATAGAGCACTGGATTTTCGGTAATGTACCAGATGAACCGAAACAGGTCCTGGTATGTGCCTTCCCCGGCCAAAAGAAATCGAAAACTGAGCAAATCGTCAGTGGAGCCCATATCCTTTAGCTCAAAATCGAACTCGAGCGGAATCTTGTAGGTCGTGGTTAGCCAGTTGAAATAATGGAGTGAAAAGGACGGTTCTTCGGCAGCAATGATTTGCTTGGGCGCAGAGTTATACCGAGCCTTTAATGTTTGATACTCGGTTTCCACAGCAGCCAATGCGCGCATCACTTCGATGGAGCCATCCAGTTTCTGGCGTAGCTCGTTCTGCTTAGCTTTTGATTGTCTGATTTTTTTGTTCTCGCTATTGATCCAATAAATTCCGGCGCACAAAATTAGCAACCAGAGAATCGCGATCGTTATGCTATTTCGTTTCGCATACATGGCCGTTCAAAATGTCCTTTTAATTCATCTTTGGCACAATGCCTCATGGTGGAAAGTTGTCTAAAACAGTGCTCCCAGCTTCATTGCGGGGAAAAAGTCGTGCATTCGGCATTCGCAATTCCATCCATTAGTGCAATTCAGTCGCTATTCGATGGCGATCGGGTCAAGATTAGCTCGATCTATTTGTATTGAATGACGTCGTAATTTTTGGGGATGATCTGCATCAGTTCTTTGATGCGATCGGCAGCCTCGGCATAGCTATCAAAGTTCCCCAGGCAAACCCAATAAGGAATATCTGGGCTTGAATTGGGCAAACGCGTCACATAAGCCTGATAACCGTGGGAACGGTAGAGTTCCATTTCTTTATTGGCAGTGAACCGGGTTACATGCGCGCTGATCCGAATGATGAATTTGCCAGCTTGGGGCTCATCCGAACCTGGCTGCGCCAGCAATGGCTCTGAAGCTCGGGCAAGCGGCTCGCGCTGAATAGCTTTCGTAATGGGGGCTTTGTGCGCATTGCTTGTCGGAAGCGTCTGCTGGACCGCTGGGACTATCTGCCCGCGATTAGATCCGTCGTCGGTTAATGGGACGATGGCGTGTTTCCCGGGTAGCTTACGATTCAGTTGCTCGAGCTGATGTGCTGCTTCATCATAAGAGCCAAAATCTCCCAGGCAGACCCAATAAGGGATCAAACGATTTGAACTGGGCAATCGGGTCACATAGGTTTCAATGCCTCGATTGCGCAGCGATTCTGCCTCTTTATTGGCCGTAAATTGATTGGCATGGGCGCTGATTTGAATGGTATAGCGGGTGCCAGACTGGGCAGCTCGCGCCTCTGCTTTGGCCTGCCCCAACTCATTCTCCAGCGCAGAGGTCAGCGTTCCTGCACCGTTTCCCCCTTCAGTCCGCTTGCTATTCGTGGATGCCTTGCCAGTTGCTTCCAATTTCGGAAGTTCCGAATCTGGGGATGGCAGTGCCGAGAGTGCCTTTTCCTCCGACCTGGCCAAAGCAGGGGGCGGCATCGACTCTAATGATGCAAAATTACTCCCGGCTGAACCGGAGCGCTCTGCTAAAGCGATGGCCCCATTCGTTTCATTGCCGGCCTGATCGGCCGGATGCGATACTGGCTCTGCGGATACGGTCTGATTGAATTGCAGCGATTGTTCGCGCTGCTGCCAGGGAGCTGGCGGCATCGAGGGCTGAGAGATCTTAGACCAGTCTACCTCCATTTCAAATGCAAAGCCCTGACCACTGTTGCTCCGGATCAATTTGAGGATTTTCGCACCTCCTAATTGCTCTGACAGCCGGGGAACGTCGCCCCGTTTCAGTGCCGTGCCTTTAATCAGCACGCCGTTTGGCGTATTGATCAGTTCATCAACCCAGACCGAATTGATCGACATGACGCCTTGATTGAGCTGATCGAGGAATTGGAGCAGCCGGTTGGCGCCAGCGCTCAGGCTATCGCTCTGGATGATATGCTTTTTCAATCGCGCGATTTCTGCTTCGATCTCATACACGCGTTTGACCGTAGATTCACTATTATTGATCTGCTCTTGCAATGAGACAATCTGCCTGCGCAGACGGCCCAGCTCAATTTTTTTTACGGTGACTTGCCAGGTCATGACGAAAGTTGTGAGGCCTAGCAACACTAATAACAAAAATCCAACCAGTGATAACGTAAGCACCTTCTGCCGCTCAATAAATTGGGTCGGGAGCAGATTCGTTTTTAAAAAATACGGATTGTCCCTTTCGATGACCTTCCATGCTAACGAGATCGGTATCGCAAATGCAGAGAGGTCTTCGCGGCTATATTGAGACGACAGCGTTTCGGCCAGCGGCTGAGCAATGATAAATCCAACCTTCGAATCGGGAAACTTCTTTTCGAAGAACGATTTGGCGGTGATCGAGCTGGCTCTACCAGCTAAGAGGATGTTCGTAATATCAGGGAGATTAAGATTATCCAGCTCGTAGATGATCTTGCTATAAACGATGTTGTTGATATCGGGATTGAAGCTCTCGTTAATAATGGGGGAGACGGTCAAAATGTCCTCGCCCTTCATGAAGATGATCCGGCTGAACTCGGTTTCAATTTGAACGATGGCAGTGATCTGGCTTGGGTCACTGAAATCATACCCAGCTCGCGCCAGATTGACCAGAGCCACCTCATTTGAATCCATGAGGGAGATCAGCAAATTGCCTTTGAAGAAACTGTTGAGGTTTTCGAGGATCTCCAGGATGGGTGGGTTGGAATTTTCGCAGAATACATTGCACAGTGTGCCATCTTTTCGGGTGACCACCGAAACATTTTCCAGCGCGTTGAAGCCTTGTTTCCAGCTTTCGATCTTTTTTTTCAGATTACTCTTGAACACGTTCTTGTTATAATCCAGATGCGTGTCGAGATCCTGATAGGTCACAAGTGTCGGCGAAATATTAAAGCCGACTTTGATTCTTCTGGCGGCAAATTTCGATAAGAGGGAGTAAAGGATATCCACATTATCGCGCGTGCTGCCAGGCTTCTCCAGCGGAGTTTGACCTGCATAGGGCGTTTTCGCTGCAAATAAATCCTCCTCTTGTTGGAACTCCGCTTGGTCCAACGGCTGTTTCTCTTTGGTCTTCAGCTCTGCATCGATATCGGTAATAAACACCCCGCTCTCCAAATAATCGACTCCAAGCCGATATTTATCGCGATAGACATGCGCGATCTTAACCTCCCGTCCGTTAATGGCGATCCCGATGGCTTCTTTTCTCATGGCTGTCCTTAGACCTTATAATATCGAACCAAATCCTCGAATCGTTTCTTGATATTGGCGTTGCTGTAAGCCTCTTGATAAGAGATTTTCTCCGCGCGGTACAAATTGACCAGGTCCTGCTCCATGGTGATCATCCCTAAATGGCCTGATTGATAGATCAATTGATAAATTTCATCTGTATTATTGTTGCGGATAGCAGTCTTCACGGCCGGGGTTGCGACCAGCACCTCCTTGGCTAACACCAATTTCCCATCAAGACTGGGTACCAATTTCTGAGAAATCACACAGACGAGCACATCGGCCAGGCGCTCGCGGATTCGCGTCTGCTCGGCTGGTGGCGTCTCGCCTAATATCCGATCGATGCTCTCGGTAGCCGAAGAAGTGTGGAGAGTGGTGAACACCTTGTGTCCGCTATCAGCAACCTCCAGCACAGTGGCAATCGTATCGGGATCCCGCACTTCACCAAGAACGATAATATCGGGATCCTGGCGCAACGATTGAATCGTTCCTTCTTTGAAGGAGAGCACATCCCTGCCCACTTCACGATGTCGCACGATCGATTTAATCGATTCATGGACATATTCGATGGGATTGGAAATGATCACAATATGCGCATTCGAGGTGCGATTGTTGGCGTCGATGATCGTGTCGAGCGTACAGCTCTTGCCGGAGCCAGTGATTCCGGTGATCAGCACGAGGCCGCGTTGCACATATTTCAAACTCAATAATTTGACCACCTCGGGATGCAAGCCCAATCCGCTGAGCGGCCGAATCTGGTTGGGAATCAACCGCATGTTTAGGGCTAGATTGCTCAGATCGTAATAAGCAGTTGCTCGAAATCGGTACTTCACCCCATTATGGAAAGTGGTGTAAGAGAAATCGATGTAACGGTGGTTCGCTAAAAATTCCTGATCTTTCTCGTTCAATAAATTCAAGATCAAAATATCAGTCTCATCGGTGCTATAACTGCCCAACTTGGCATCAGGTTGTTTATCCCCATACACTCGATACCAAATTTTTCCCTGGCAACCAGTCCCCCCTAGATCGATATCCGAGGCCTCTTTGGGGATCATGTAATATAAAAACTGATCCAATTTCTCTTTCAATATCTTTCTCACATGCTCGGATTGTTCGGATAACAATTGTCGAATAAATTCGTGCCGCTCACGACCATACTTCATCTCAGGAATCTTGCTGCTTAAGTGCCGGAGAACGGACTCCGCCTCATTTATCTCAGTTCGTCTTCTTACTGCTTCCATAATGCCTTAATCATTCTCAACAAATTCAAATGGCTGAATATTATTCTCTCAATTTTATGTTGAAATGTCAGCGTTTCAGGCTGGTGTATTCTAACAGTTTGAAAGAACCAGTAACAGCTCTGACAGTCCTGTTTAAGAAATTATTGAACGAACAGGCGCAAGCAATTCGATTTGGATCGCATTATAATTCAAATGGTCACGGCATCGCCCTTGTTCGTTCAATTGGAATTGGGTGATTCCACCCAGCTTACGATAAACATGTTTTTGGCCAGTTGAAACTCTCCGAAAATCGCCATATATTCGTCTTCATATTGAACAGTGATATGATTGCCAGTGCCATACATCGAGGCATTTGCGAACACGCCGCCGGTGACCGTGCTCTCCTTGGGATCGCCCCCTCCATGGATCACAATAGTTCCTGGATTCGGGAGATAGAGCACTCCATCTAATCGGGAATTGCCCTGAAGGGTTGCATTTCCTTCCACTACGAAGATCCCATAAACCTGCGTGCTACCCGTCACGGTTAAATTGCCTTTTACATGAGTGACATTGGGAATATTTTGAGCCGAATCCCAATAAAAATCCTTGGTCGGATCATTCGTGGGCCAGTTATCGGGCGGCGAAAAATCTCCATTGATGACATGATTTTGCGATACTGCCAGCGCCACCAGCCCAGCTTTATCGAACGGCAGCATTTCTGGCGCGTTCTGAATCGCCAGAGATGGGTCAGGGACACGGCTCTCATTGAGGGTAGTCACATCCACGATTGTGCCGGTGACGAATATCGCCAGATCCGCCAGATCCGGTGGAAGGCCGAGCATCACCTGGATTGTCTTGGTCGTGTTCTCGAACGTAGCGGTCGAGACCAGCCGTAATTCCATAGTGGATAACGTGGGATCTGAATTGTGGTCCTGTACATCCACATTCAACGAGCTTCCCGCTAACGTGAGATTTTGAAAGCCGCTGCGCCAATTCGAATCGCGATAGAGCCGCGACAGGCTCATATAGATACCGCTGGTAGCCGCATTTCGCGCGACAGCATGAGTATATTGATTGACCGCCTGTCGATTTGAATCCAGACTGCGCCGGCTCATGTTCAAAGCCATGGTGCCGAATAGGGCTGAAAAACCCAGCGCTAACATCAACAGTGCTTTTCCCATCGCGTTTGTCCTTCTTCTTACCGGAATTCAAAACCTTCGAGGCCATGGGTAGCCTCGAAGGTTTGAATGTATCACCATCGTGATGCGCCTCCAGTTTGCGGATCAGTTCATTAACAGGTACAAGATATGCGGCTCCGCCAGAACCGATCTCGCCAAATGGCAGCGCTTCGGTTGGGATTTAAGGGATTTGTGATCAACAAATATATGTTACTTTTTCCATTTGACTGAATGACCTCTTAGAATTCTGCCGATTTTTCCCCGGACCGTCTTTCATGAGGATCTCCAGCGTCATGGTCATATTCGATGCCTTTCCGTCCTCTTTCCTGCCAGATTCGCTTCGATTATTCCCATGAGAGATTGTCCAATGGCCAACATTCATATAATTTTTTGGCAAAGCAGAGGACCGAGAGCAGATTCTCTTTTTAGAATCGATCCAGGTTAGGCGGACTGATCCGCGTTTCCCAATAGAAAGACGCATAGCGCTGGTCGTATGGTACGATGCTCTCGATCCTGAGGCTGATCAGAAAAGTCCTGATCTGCGAGACATCGGCAGTGGCATATCCCAGGCTATTGAGATATCGAATGCGAAAATGCGTCACGCCCAGAGCCGCATCCCGCTGGGCCTGATGATTGACCAGCCGATACAGAATCCGATCGCGAGGGTTCACAGTGAAACCAACACTGCTCGTGTCGCTGAGAAAGTAGCGCAATGTATCCACCACGCCGTTGTAATCGATATCCGATAGAAAAGTGATTCTGGTCGAGTCTGCTTGGAGGATGGGATTGGTATTCATTGCCACCCGCAGTCCCATACGATTGAAATCGAACTCGATCAAGCGAACGATGGCAGCGCTGTTCTCGATGGTCAACGCGTTCAAGGTCTGCTCCTTCGAGGTCTCGCTTAATGAGCTGTTGAACCGGGTGATCATCAGTAACACCATCCCGCCGATGATGATACTCCCGATCAGATTCAAATGAGACGACATAATCAACTCCCATCGAATTGCTGTGGGATAATTCCTGGTCAATATCACCAGGCATTGTGGATAGTCTTATTGTAAGAATCGAAACCGAAAATCCCGCAGTCGGTCCACAGGAATTTCCTTAGAATCGAGTCCTTCGGTCAAGTAATATGAGAGATGCCCGTCCAGCCGCTGGGGGCAGTTACGACGGCATAGCCTACGTTTAAAATTTTGAACAGAGAACCAGCAAACCAAAGACAGTTAATTGAACTGATAATAGCTAAACACATGGCTGAGCACGACAGGTGCTTTTAAGTATGTGCTGGTCACTGTGACCGTCATCTTTTTATAGAAAGTCCGATAATTGACAATTGTGTTCAAATCGGTCTCCCGTACATATCCCACAGCGACTCGCACATTATAATTCACCGGCGGACCATTGACATTGGCATTGATATTCAAATTCAATCCATGATAGTCGTCCACATCGGAGAAATTGGGATAATGTTCATCCCACCGAGGTCCCAGGGGATAAGTGAAAGCTCCTGGCAGCGCGCTCAGCGGTGGGGGCGTGCCTTCTACCGCCACATCGAACGCGCGCGTCTTGGCCTCTTCGATAATTCCCTGCGCCAGCGACACCGCATAATAGTCGAATTCGGTTTGCATCATAAATTCGCTATTGGTCAGACAGAACCGATTGATCGACAAGCTGGTGACCGTAAAGAACATCAGTGCGCCCAGGACCAACATCATCTCTCGTTCACCCATGTGAAAACCTCATCTGGATTGTGGGGTTGCTTTCTCATGCTACCCGCATGATCAGTTGCAATGCAATCCCAAGTGATGCAATGAAAACGCGATGCCTGCCATTTCAATTTTCAACGATATTTTCATCTTGTTATTGTCGAAACGACATCGCATAAGCCCTGAATGTGAAGTTCGCAGTGAGCATGTCAGGGGGAGAAGAGGCAGGCATAATGATACGCTACTGGGTGCGAACTTCACATTCAAAGCTCATGTTTCAACCGTGGCGGCGATGACCTCCTCCATGGTGGTAACGCCTTCTTTCACTCGCTCCCTGCCCGAAGCCCGAAGTGTGAGCATACCATTTTTCTTCACAGCGATCTCGCGAATGGCCTCTTCATCGATCTCCTCTGCGGCCTTGAATATCATCTGCCGAATCTCCTTGGTGAATAATAATGCTTCCATGATGGCAATTCGTCCTTTGAAACCGCCATAACACTCTTTGCAGCCCACAGGTGAATAGAACGTGGTGGTTTTCAGTTCTTCCTCGGTAAAACCGAGGCGAAAGGCCAGATCCAGATCAGGATGCGGATTGGGCCGTTTGCACTTTGGACACAGCTTCCGGATTAGACGCTGTGCCATGATCAGCGTGATCGCGTTGGCGATCAGGAATGGTTCGATGCCCAGCATGTATAGCCGCGAGATAGCGCTCGGCGCATCGTTGGTATGCAGGGTCGAAAACGTCAGGTGACCAGTGTTGGCCAGCGAGATGCCGATCTCAGCAGATTTCAGATCGCGCATTTCGCCCACCATCACGATATCTGGATCATGGCGCAGAATAGCGCGCAGCGCCTGATCGAAATTCAGCTTGGGATTGAGCCGGATCTGCCGCGTCCCTGGGATCATGTATTCTACTGGCTCTTCAACGGTCAAGATGTTTTTGCTGGGGTCTTTTACATGGTGCAGAGCTGCGACGAGGGTGGTGCTCTTACCACTGCCTGTCGGCCCGGTTAATATGATCAACCCCTGGGGCTGGCTAATCGCTTTCACGAAATCGGCCGCCGCTTGCTTCTGCAACCCCAGATCATCCAGATTGGTGATCACTTTGCGATCATCCAGCACTCGGATCACGATGCTTTCGAACCGACGGGAAAATTCGCTGGTGACGATGGGCATGACCGAGACACGATAGCGGATGAAATAGCCGTCCACCTTGCGCTGAATGTAACCGTCCTGGGCGATGGAGCGATCGAACCGATCGATGTTCATGGATCGATCCTTGATCACCGCTGCAACCGCCTCCGGTTTCACTTTTTCTTGCGTGTACCATAACTGCAATTTCCCATCCAACCGAAAATAGAACTCCGTGATATTGCCCTCTTTCGGGATCACATGGATATCGCTGGCTCCCCGCCGGACTGCTTCGACCAGGGCTCCCTCCACCAGATTGGTGAGACTACTCCGGTTGATCTCGGCATCGAGCGCTGCCTCATCCAGCCCTGTCCCTTCCTCATCATCGGGGATCTCGATTTTTTGAAGCGACTCCTGAATCTGCGCTAAAAATTCGTTCTGATAATAAGAGACCTTCTCGATTAACTCCACAATATCTTCCAGCCGGGCATACACGAGCTCAAATTGCTTGAAATCGGCCACCTGTCTGATCAATGAGTAAATGGTGCGGTCGATGGGATTCGCAGCGACAAAAATCAATACGTTTTTGTTGTATTCATGAAATTTGAACGGCAAAACTTTTTTGGAGATGAGCATGTTGCGCGTCTCTTCCGGCAAATCGTAGAAGATCTTTCGAATGAATTCGATCCGTTCATCGTTGATCTCCTCTCGTTTCAAATCGATCTCGCGAAACGCGTACAACTGGGCGATCTCTCGAAACACCAAATGCCGATCGATTTTGAAATCATCGATCAATACTTGCAAGAGACGCTGACCCGTGGTCGCGGTGTCCCCGTTGCCACCTGCTTCCTGTTTGATCTTCTGCAGCGCCATGCGGCAGATATCGTTGGTGACGATCCTTTTCTGGATCAGGTTGTCGAGAATACGATTGTAAACGACCGCCATGGTTGATTCACTCCAAAATTGAAACCGTGGTCTGCGATGCTGCCACGATTGGATTTGCCTGTCGAACTTGAGTGATCTGCGCTTCGATGGATTGTTGGATAATTCTCAATTTTCGAAGCATGCTGAAACTGTATCTTTTACCGAAACCAATTAATGGATCATATTGGTGGTTGACGGCGATACCAGTCCGATTTCGGATGATATCAACGTCAGGATCAAAATTAAAGCAGTAACCAGAATTGAAATGGCCAGATTGATGAAATCCACCACGCGGCTCATTTTATGCGTGGTCTCCTTCTCGTAATAATCGGCCAGTTGCAGCGCCGATTGTCGCAATGTGCCTGATTCTTCACCAGAGCGGAAGCGATGGATCGCGTTTTGCGGAAACACCCCGGTTTTCTCCAGGCATTCTGTGAACGACCGGCCTTCCCGCAACATGATGGGAATGACGACGTCGTTGATCTTTTGTTCGATATAAGCATTACGACAGGCGCTGGCCGCGGTTTTGATCACGTTGATGTTTTCCCCTGCGCCACTATAAAGGGCATGAAACACGCGCGCGAAAATCTCGATGCTCGATTTATGGAGTAACGGGCCGATGATCGGTATTTTGATGATAATTCGATGTAATAGCACTCGGCCTTTCGGCGTCTGGACAAACCGGATCCCAATGGCAGTCGGGACGGCAATCGCTGCCAGCAGGAGAAACACATTGTCCTGCAAGAACTGATTGATGCCCATACAGGCCTTCGTGATCGGTGGAATTTCGATATTATACTTGGCAATCATACCGGTCATCTGCGGAAAAATATACATGAGATAGAAGATGAATGTGGCGATAATGGCGACCAGCACGATCACCGGCATAAACAGCGCGCTGCGGATGCTCTTTTTGAACTCCGCATCGCGGGTCAGGTATTTGGCTGTGCTATCGTATACTTGTTCCATATTACCGCTGGTAGAAGCAATCGCCAGCATGTGCGCAGTAAATTTTCCCAGCACCTTCGCATGCTTGCCATAAACCTGAAATCCTTCCTTCCCAAGCTTGAGATCTTTATGGATCTCTCGAATCGTTTCGCGCAGCGTCCGATTCGCCGTATCATTGGCCAGGCTCTGCAAGATCTCATCGTATGGAAACTTCTCCCGCAGTAGATCGGCGCACAGCCGCACAAAAATCACAATATCCTGGGTTGGAACCTTGGGCTTGAAATCGAATAATTTTCTTCGGATGGAGACAATCTGGAAACCCATATTGAGCAACGCCCGCTGCACTTCGGCCCGATTGAACGCCCGCTGCTCCCCAACGATTGGCTTCTCATTGCCCTTGCGCACCTTGTAAATGTAGGTGACTTTCTTTTCGACTTTGTTGACATTGATCCGATGCTCTTTGACCACTTCCTGGAGTTTCTTTTTGATCTCCCAGCGATTCTCAGCATAGATGACGCCCTGGACTGGTTTGCCAGCCAGGCTCAGACCCATGTAACGAAATTCCGGCATGCTCACATCCTCTCTGATGAAAAAGGGCAGGCAGGAGTACCTGTCTGCCCTTGAAACGCTACACCAATACTTATTGCCAACCACCACCGAATTGCGGCGTTCGAATGGAATCAGGAACGACAACAATCGTTACAGTTCCAGGGTTGGATTGCGGTTCACGACCAGTACCAGTGATCGTAACTTGATTGTCACCAGCATTCGAAAAGGCATAAGTCCCATTTTCGTTGCTTGATGGGAATCGGATCGCGTTCAATGAGATATTCGCGAACGAACGGCCACCACCACCGAGGATGGCAGGCGTCCGATACCATTGCTGGGCCCGGGTGGCGAGCGTCATACAATCCTGAAGAACTGCATCCCGATTCGCATTAACGGCGCTGGTGCTGAACATGTTCACACCCACTACGATGGCGACCCCGACAATGATCGCTCCCAAGACCAGTAATAAAAGTTGCTGTTGTCCCATAGTTGCATCTCCTTGAATTCAAAAAGTCCCTGGTTTAAAATTGTTTTCTTATTCAACGCTAAAAAACTGAGTATCATTGTTGCTCACCGATCGATCTTTCACCCCCTTCCATCATCGAGCATCGCTGTTTTTGTTGTTTTGATATTTTGAATTTCGATTTTTTCTACAGTCGATTCACCTCCGCGCTCAAGTTCGGCTAAAGTTAGCTGTCAGGTTCAGCAGCAAGCACATCCTCCAATATCGAAACCAGTTGCTCCATCTCGAACGGCTTTGATATCTTTGGAACGCCGTTCAGGTCCTGATGCTGAGATTGAAAATCATTGAAATCGTAAGCAGACATTAGCACGATGCGAATATTGGGCTGACTTTCGGCCACTTTCGAGGCCAAAACAAAGCCGTCGATCTCTGGCATGCGCACATCGGAAAGCAGCACATCATAGTTCTTCTGAGCGACTTTGTGCAACGCTTTGGTCGCGTCGTCGGCCACATCCACCTCATAGCCCTGCCGTTTCAACCCAATCCGAAGAGATGTTCGCACATTTGGTTTGTCATCCACGACTAAAATTCTTTTCATGATTCCATCCAACTAATGAAGTATTCATTGATCGTTTGAAACGGCTTCGATCATGACTTAAAGCGCCCGATGCTGCATCAATCGGCTTCTTTAAAAATCATCGATAGAAGCAATCATGCTCGCTCGTCCTGGCCCCGACTTCGATCTTTTTCATCCTTTGTCTTCATCAGATCGCTCATCTCAGCCGTTCATTTTTGTTGCAGAATTTCACAACAACCATGCCAATTTCGAGCTATCGAATCAGAAAAAATTAGGCGCTGTTACTATCAAAGAACAAAAGGGGTTAGCTTCAGCCACGTTCATACGATTTCTGGGTCATGACGCTTCGCCGTCCTGTGTATTTCAGAATGAAATTCTGCTGAATTTTCAAATTGAAATATCGAAACAGGAGGGTGTGGGGTGCAGTATGATCTGGTTGGCTTGAAGCATGAAGGATCAACACATCATCCCCTCGATTTAAGTTCCTCGAGATTGATTTGATATTTCTTCAGCTTGCGCCAAAGCGTGGTGGTAGAAATTCCCAGCATATCCGCCGATAGTTTTTGGTTGCCATCACAGCTTTCAAGGCACTCCATGATCAAATGCTTTTCCGCATTTTCCAGGGAATAATCGCTTTCGGTTGGTCGAAAGCCGGGCAATTTTTTAATGGTTCCAAAACTGTTCAATTTGAAATCTTCTGGCAATAGGATCGGCTTATGATTCAGAATGATGGTCCGCTCAATAAGATTCTCTAATTCGCGGACGTTCCCAGGCCAATGGTAGTTCATCAGCATTGACATCGCCGAGGGAGAAATGGTGGGCTGTGATCTTTTATATTTCTCAGCAAACTTCTGCAAGAAATAATTGGCCAAAACCGGAATTTCTTCCTTCCGTTCTCGCAGCGCAGGCACATGAATGGGGATAACGTTCAGCCGGTAATATAGGTCCTCACGAAAGTTCTTCTGAGCGATCTGCTCCTCTAAATTTTTATTGGTGGCCGCAATGATGCGCACGTCCACTGTGATCGAGTTATTGTCCCCAACCCGACGAATTTCGCTTTCTTGAAGTACCCGGAGCAATTTCACCTGGGTGGCTGGGGATATTTCGGCAATTTCATCCAGAAACAGCGTCCCCTGATTGGCCTCTTCGAACAGGCCTTTTTTATCCCGAATTGCCCCGGTAAACGCCCCTTTTACGTGGCCAAACAGCTCACTCTCTAATAGGCTTTCGGGTAATGCACCACAATTGATCGTCAGTAATGGTTTTTTGTTGCGGGCACTGTTGGCATGGATCGCCTTGGCGATCAGTTCTTTGCCGGTGCCGCTTTCGCCATAAATCAGCACTGTACTTTCGGTGGTCGCAACCTGGGCCACCAGATTAAGGACCTGCTTCATTGCCTTGGAACTGGCGATGATATTTTGAAACTCGCCCTTGTAGGTGATCTTCTGATAAAGCTGTTTTTTGATCTCACGCGTAATGCGGTTTTCCAGCGCACTGGCGACCAACGCCAGGAAATCCTCGTTCTCGAACGGTTTTGTGATGTAATCGAATGCACCGAGCTTAATGGCTTTGACGCCGCTTTCGATAGTACCAAACGCGGTAATGACGATCACCTCTGTGGTTGGATGGCTCTTTTTGATCTGCTCGAGCAATTGCATTCCATCGATCGGCTCCATTTTCACGTCCGTAATCACCAGATCGAACAAACGCTCGTTCAGACGATCAAGGGCTCTCTGGCCGTTGGGCGCCTCTTCGACCGAATAGCCATTTTTTCGGAGCAGCGTAGAAAGCGCTTTTCTGGGATTCTCTGCATCTTCGACCAATAAGATATCTGCCATAAGTCGTATCACCTACCAAACCTTGTTTTTGAATGGAAAAGTTATGATGAACTCAGTCCCGATGCCGGGCTGACTATACACCTGAATGCTCCCATCGTGGTTCTGAATGATTCGTTCACAAACCGCCAGCCCCATCCCGATGCCATCCTTTTTGGTCGTAAAGAAAGGTTGAAAAATTCGTTTTAAATCAGCCTCAGAAATGCCCACCCCTGTGTCTTTGATCTTCATCACAACCTCGGTGCTGTGAGGTCTGGTCTGGACCAACTGGGTGACAATCGTCAAAATTCCACCTGTTGGCATGGCTTCTATGGCATTGATGATCAGATTCATCAGCACCTGTCGGATTTGATCCGGATCGCAATACAAAAGCCCTATGTTTTGATCGAATTGCATCTGCGCGGTAATTTTATCAAAGCGACTTTTGAACAACAATACGGTTTCTTGAATTAGCAGGTGCAAATCGATCTGCTGAAAATGGGGCTCATTGGGCCGGGCAAACTTCAAGAAATCATCGATGATTTTGTTGAGACGCATCGCTTCTTCAGAGATGATTCCCAGCAGTTCCTTATCCTCATCCTCCAAATCGAGGCTGTTTTTAAGTATCCCAGCAGAGGTATTGATTGCGACCAGCGGATTTCGGATTTCATGCGCAATGGCAGCCGATAGCTCCCCCAGAACAGCCAGGTGCTCGGAGCGGGCCACTCGCTTTTGAAGCTCTCGCAGTTCGGTCACATCTACGATCGACACCAGCAGTTTCGAGTCGCCCGGAATTTCATTAATGGTAAGATTCACTCTTTTTATCTGGCGATGAAGATCGATGAACAAACATTCCTGATTGATAGGGAATTTTTCTGAAACATGGTTGGCTGAATGGCCCAAGAACACGCTTAGTTTTTGACAATCCTCACGATCGAGGAACTCGGTCAGCGAGTGCGATTGTTCTAAATCGCTCCGCGAATAGCTGCTGAGTGCCTCGAACCCGCGGTTCACCATTAATAGCCTGCCGGTTTCATCGAGCAGGGCCACCGCATTTCCGACATGCTCAAAAAGGGTCCGATATTTCTGCTCGGACAATTGCAACTCGCGCGTTCGTTGTGCAACGCGGTTCTCAAGTGTTTTGGTATAGTTTTCGATCTGCTCCTGTGATTGTTTTAACTTCTGGATCATCTCATTGAACGATCGCGCCAGATTCCCCAGCTCATCCTGTCGATCCGCAGTGACGGTGTGACCTAAATTCCCGCTGGCCACCAACTGAGCTGCTCGATCAAGCTCTTTGATCGGCCGCGTCATTCGTCCCACTGCCCAGAGGACAAAGCCGAATACAATCATGGTGCTGAGAGATGCGATATATATCGCTCGGTCTCTCATGCGCCCCATCTTGAAGGTCATTGCCTTCAGCGAAACCCCAAGGATGACTGTCCCTAAACGCTGATTCTCGCCATGGAGGTCGGGCCAGTTCAATTCATTGATCGCTTGCTCAAGCGGATCATGATGCGTTGTCGGAGTAACCGGTGCAGCCTCGCGAGGCATCAGGATTGGCTCGATAAAACAATAGTGTTCACTCCCATCCGGTTCCAAAATGGAGTTCAACTGGCCCGAAGGCGCTGCGATAGCTCGATCTAATATTTCACTGGTCAAGCGGGATTGACGATCATCGATGGCTAAGATGGACCCTGATTCATCCAAAATAGCCGAGTAGATGATCTCTTCGTAATTCATAATGCCGTACAGGTAGCTATTCAGCCCGGCATAGTTTTTGGCTCGAACATTATGATAGGCATTTTCAGCCAAGTTTTTGGCTAACGATTCACCCCATTTTTTCATCTCGCGCTTCAGGTCTTGCTTGCCGGCGGTGATGAAAAATGAGACCAATGCGGTCGAGAACAGACTGATGAAAATAAAAGTATAGATCAGCCATTTTGCTCTTATGCCAAGCCGTCGAAATTTTGTAAGTATCAATGGGATATTAAACCGATTCAATTATTCTTTTCTCATTCCAATGGATTTCCTTGCTCGTTACGATAACAACTTTGCCAATAGTTTCACGTGGCTGACTTTGCGTGAATTTTTTAATAACATTTAATTTTGACTCTTAATGAAATTTAACTTTGCTTCCACTTCTTGGTGAATCGGGAACTCCAGAGCGGTTTGGAACTTCCTTGTTATCTATTGGCATTTTTGATAGAGCGCGTCTTTTGATGCAAAAATAAGCCAAAGGATCAAAAAAATTTTTTTGAACATGTTCACCTCATTCTTGTATTGGCCCTCAGAATTCGAGCAGTTTTGTCATGATCACTGGTGAAATCTTTCCGCGGATGTCCCATTGCCCAGCCCAAGCTTATAATGAGATGTCGCTGCCTGATCATACCAACTTACCAATGAAATTGCAAAATGACAAAAAAAATCCGTATCGTCGCGGCATTCGAGATCGATGAGTCATAAATTCGCTTGACTTTTTAATCCCGCTTGGTTACATTGTTTTGGTGAATGGAGAAGCCAAGAACAAGGGATGGTCTGGAAAAAATTAGCTCCAACCTTGCTCCGATGGCGTGAAGGAATAAGCCAGCGAGAAATTCATCCCTTTCGATTGTCATCGTGAGGGGAAATTGGAGATAAAATGCAGGGATCAAATATGAAAAGATCGTTCTACCTGATCGTTCTGGTTCTGTTTTTTTCAACTGGCCAGGCGTCCGGCCAGGCCCCCCGATTGGATTCGCTGCTATCGCGCATCGTTTCAAAATACCAGTTAGTGGGAATGTCCGTTGCGATCGTCCAGGATAGCCAGGTGGTCTTCTCGCAGGGGTATGGAATGAGGGATATTGAGCGCAACTTGCCAGTGAATGCGGGAACCAAATTTCGAATTGCCTCGATATCCAAGCTGATCACTGCGATGGCGATCATGCAGCTTTATGAGCGAGGCTTTTTCAAACTGGATGACGATGTCAGCCAATATCTGGGATTTGAGCTGAAAAACCCTGCGTTCAGCAGCCAGCCCATCAGCTTCAAAATGCTGCTGTCCCATACTTCAAGCCTGCGGGATGGCAGCGGCTACGATCGGTTTCTATCGGACAGCTATGGGAGAAACCCACCGCCGACCCTCAAGCAGCTACTTGTACCTGGCGGTAGCTATTATAGTAGCGACATGTTCGATGTCAGCCACGGGCCAGGACAAGGTTATTTTCAATATGCCAATATCAATTTTGGTGTGCTGGGGACGCTGGTGGAGCGGCTATCGGGCGAACGATTCGACTTGTATTGCAAAAAAAATCTGTTCGAGCCGCTCAAATTAGCAGCCAGCTTTAACGTTCGCGATTTACCAGATATCAATGACCTGGCCGTGCTTTATCGAAAATCTGGTAGCGCTTGGGTGGCGCAATTCGACCGCTATAATGGCGTGTACCCCCCTGAGCGAGATCTCAGTGGCTATGTCATCGGCGAGAATGGCGTCATCTTTTCTCCGCAAGGCGGATTGCGCATTAGCGCGAACGATCTCGCCAAACTGATGATGGTTCATTTGAATGGGGGCAGTTATCGAGATATTAAAATTTTGCCTGATAGCACGGTCAGCCGCATGCATGAGGTCGTCTGGCGATATAATGGCAGCAATGGGGATAGCTATTATGGCATCTTCAAGACTTATGGGCTGGGAAACCACACCACGACCGATCTCCTTTTGGGCCAGGAGTTGATTGGACATCCCGGGGAGGCCTATGGGCTGATCAGTGATTGCTATTTTTCGAAAACAGGAGGGTACGGGATCATTTTTATCACCAATGGTGGGCTGTGGGGTTACGGCCAGCATAGCGGATGGTACAATGTAGAAGAGGAGGTGTTTAAAACCTGTTTCGAACAATTGCCAAATTTAACTGCGGTCTATCCGGTTCCATCCATCGCGATACGTGAGTTTCAATTGGAGCAGAATTTTCCGAACCCATTCAACGGCGCCACCCGAATTCGATTTCATCTCCCCAATCCCAGCGTCATAAAATTAACTGTATTTGATATAACAGGCCGGCAGGTATCCCAATTAATAGATCGTTATCTCCCAGCCGGGGCACATGAGATCGTTTTCGATGGCTCGTCGCTCGCCAGTGGGATTTATTTCTGTCAAATGAGCGCTGGACATTTTTCAAGGGTTCGAAAGCTGATCCTGCTCCGATGAGTAGGCCGATCAGATTCCTGTCCCAAGGTGTAGAAGGAGGTGCTGAGAATTGCGCGAGACAATCCTCTCAATGAAAAAATCAAGCTCACAAATATCGAGGTCAACCATGAAAGCTCGCGAACGATTTCTTATATCTGTGCTGATCGGGTTAATCGCAAGCGTAACGTTTAGAATTGCAGCGGCACAGATTGTGTCCTCAGACGAAATCATGAACCTTCGGCTGTTGGGCGATGGCAATTATCTGTCCGGGTATAATCGGACCATTTCAGGTCAATCGATCGATTATTACTCCTGCCATCCCGATGTCCGATCCGCGCTGATCTCCCGGGCAACCACGGGGACGATGGATGTCGAGTGGGAGACCGAGCCATTCCCGTTGGGCTATCAACGGACCACGGCGAAATTCTTATGGATCGCTGGACTGGGCAGCAATCTTGGAGAAAAAAAGTTTGATCTATTTATGAATGGCCAATTTTGTTTGACCTTTACCTCCACGGCTGAACCGAATTGGTCAATCAAGGGGCAGGGGGATGTGATACTTTCGTTCCAGACATTGATGACCGATCAATATGGCGATCGGTTTGGTTACATGTCGTTCGAGCTCCCAGTGCAGCACCTGGTGCCCGATCGACCGCTTCGGCTCAAGGTAGTGGGGGAACGGGCTGGCAGTAATGCCTGGTTCATGGTGTTTCAGAAGCCATTGCGGCCGAAGATCGCTTTCCTGCCCGAATTGGTGATTGTCAAAGATAGAAATCGCCGCTTTCAAAACGTTCGCCTCCATATCGTGAACCTCGGTCAACCGATCCGAGCTCATTGCTATTCCAAAGAATCATCCGTGATGGCCATGCTCAATTTCGGGTTCAATTCGGTGACCATGCAGTTCGAAGCGGTAGCAGTTGAGAAACCGGTGGAAATTTACATCGAGATGCGCGAGCAATTGATGGTGAAAAAGCGGTTGATGTTGCAGCCGGTCCGGCGCTTTGTGGTGTATTTGCTGCCGCATTCCCATCTCGATATCGGCTATACGCATCATCAGGATCAGGTGCTGAATATGCAATTTCAACATCTTGATTCTGCCATCGCTTTTGCCCAGCAAAGCCAGGTCTATCCCCGGGAGGAGCAATTCAAATGGAATGTGGAGCAGTTCTGGCATGTGGATGAATATATGAGGCAGCGGGATGCGGTGCATCGCAAGCGATTGATCGAGGCGATCCGCAACGGCTGGATCGGCCTGGATGGGCTGTATGCGAATCTGCTCACTGGCCTGTGTCGGCCCGAAGAGCTATTAGAAGCGCTGGCGCCAGCGCGAGATTTCTCGCAGCGCTATGGGATAAAAATCGAGTCGGCGATGATCAGCGATATCCCTGGTTGGAGCTGGGGATTGATCCCGGCCCTGGCCCAAAGCGGGATCAGGTATCTCTCTTTGGGGCCGAACCTGGGGCATCGGATCGGCCATGTGTTCGATTGGGCGGATCAGCCATTTTATTGGGTTTCGCCTTCGGGAGAAGAGCAGGTGCTGTGCTGGATCCACGGCAAAGGCTATAGCTGGTTCCATACTGGGCTGGAGTACATTTTCTCTGGCAACCTGGATCCCAGTCGAGTTAAATTTGAACGGATTCTCTCCTATTTGGAGGATTTGGTTCAAGCGAGCTATCCCTATGATGTAGTGGGATTGCGGTACAGCATTGGCTCTGACAATGGCCCGCCGGATGGCAATTTATCTCACATCGTGCATCAATGGAACGAGGCGTACGAGTCACCGCGCCTGGTCATTGCGACCACTGCAGCGCTGTTTCGCGAGCTGGAGGAGCGCTATGGCGAGCGACTGCCGAGGTTGCGGGGTGATTTTACGCCGTACTGGGAGGATGGAGCAGCGTCCACTGCGCGGGAGACGGCCATGAATCGAGCGGCAGCCGAACGCCTGGTTCAGGCCAGCACGATCTGGACCATGGTCGATGCCAGCCATTATCCTCACAATCGATTTGCAGATGCCTGGCGGCAGGTGCTGCTATTCAGCGAGCATACCTGGGGGGCATGGAATTCCATCAGCGCCCCTGAGGAAGAATCGGTCAAGCAGCAGTGGCAATGGAAACAGCAGCGCGCGACCAACGCTGAACAGCTCTCCAGCCAGCTTTTAGCCCATGCGTTTCATTCCATCGCTCCAAAAGAAGAAAAGGTTCAATGGATCGAGGTTTTCAATACCAATTCCTGGCCTCGGATCGATGTGGTTACTCTTGGTGCCGATCTCAATTTGATTGGGGAGCTTATCAAAAATGAAGCAGGGGAGAAGGTTCTATCGCAACGGCTCTCGACCGGCGAATTGATGTTCCTGGCCGAAAATATCCCTCCGTTGGGAAGCAAGCGCTTCAGGGTCCACCCAGGCAAGCCGTTCCAAAAGGGAAAAGCCAGCGCGAAAAACAACCAACTCTCCAACGAAATGCTCACACTCGAGATCGATCCGAAGACCGGGGCAATATCTCTTCTCAAAATGAAAAATATCGCTCACCATTTCATCGATCATGGCGCTCTGACTGGATTGAATGATTATATCTATATCGCTGGGAGAGATCCGGGCAATAAACGGCTGATCGACCAACCAGTAACCATCTACCCGAAGGAAGCGGGCGGGCTGATCGCCTCTTTGGTCATAGAATCACCGGCCCCGGGGTGCCACAAATTGACTCGGGAGGTCAGGGTGATCCATGGCATCCCGCGAATTGATATTGTCAATGAGCTGGATCGGCCATTGATCCGCGACCCCGAGGGCATCCACTTCGGTTTTCCGTTCAATATACCGAACGGAGAGGTTCGACTGGATTTAGCCTGGGGGGTGATACGTCCAGAACAGGATCAGGTCAGGGGCGCTTGCAAGAATTGGTTCACGGTGCAGCGCTGGGTCGATATCTCCAATGATCAGCTCGGGGTCACCTGGGTGCCCATCGATGCCCCATTGATGGAGCTGGGCGACATACGAGCCGATGCAACGGTCTGTGGCTGGGTAAGGCAGCTTGCGCCCGCTCAAACTATCTATTCCTATGCGATGAACAATTATTGGGAGACCAATTACAAAGCAGACCAGCCAGGGGTCACCCAACTGCGCTATTCGATCATCCCGCATGGGGCATACGACCAATCCCAAGCAACCAGACAGGGAATTGAATGCCATCAACCGCTCATTGCCGTCCCTGTGTCAAAGGATTCTCCCAGCATCAAGTCGCTGCTACTCGTTGAACCCAGGGATGTGATCGTCACCGCGATAAAGCCCACCACTGATGGGAAGAAGGTCGCGATAAGGCTGTTTAATTCAGCGCCTGAGGAGCGATCGGCAACGCTGATCTGGGGTTCGTTGCGGCCGAAAGAAGTCTATTTGAGCGATCCATTCGAACAGGCACTCGAACGATCCGGCGATACGATTCAATTTCCTGGGTATGGCATTCGAACCATATTGGCGGTCATCGATTGATGTCGCCGGTATAATAGAGTTTTATTGATCTGCTGATTTTTGATCGCTATGCCGTCATATATGGAATTCAGCCGAACAGGGTATTTTTTCGATTGTTCACAGAATCGGTCTTATCCGAAGATCCCAGGTCCAATAGAGGGTTTTCAGATCGAACTCGGCGAGAACCTATGCAAAGCTGCGTTGAAGTTCGAAAATAGCGAGCGAGTCGGCCTGTTCGTTCTTTGAATAGATCCAGGAAATTCTCGCTTGACACTTTTGATAATTTCTGCTATATTGTGTTTAGAAATCATTGCGACTGTTTGTTTTGATTGTCTGCTTACCCATGAGAGGGAGAACATAAATTAGCCTGTTTATCCATGACTGCATTTCACATCATTGCCAAACCTATTGGCCCAATCTGTAATTTGAACTGTAGCTATTGTTTCTATCTCGAAAAAGAAAAGCTTTATCCTGATCACCGCCACTGGCGGATGTCCGATGAGGTGCTGGAGTCGTTCGTGCGCCAGTACATTCAGGCTAATGAAGTCCCAGTGGTGAACTTTGGCTGGCAGGGAGGCGAGCCAACGCTATTGGGAATTGATTTTTTCCGAAAGGTCGTGGCGCTCCAGCAGCGATATGCTGATGGCAAGACCATTGAAAACGGATTTCAGACCAATGGGGTGCTATTGGATGATCGATGGTGTGAGTTTCTGGCCGAGAATAATTTTCTCGTTGGGCTATCTTTGGATGGGCCGGAGCATATTCACAACCGTTATCGTGTAAATAAGGCTGGCCAGGGGTCATTTGATCAGGTGATGCAGGCGCTTGATCGATTGAAAAAACATGGCGTGGAGTTCAATATCCTCACAGTGATCAACCGAACCAACTCCCAATATCCGCTCGAAGTTTATCATTTTCTCAAACAGGTTGGAAGCGGCCATATCCAGTTCATTCCGATTGTGGAACGAATTGCCACATCCACCACGACGGAGCGCTCGCAGCTTGTGCTGCCAGATGATCCAACCGATGCAACCGTCTCGGACTGGTCGGTGGAGCCCGTGCAATTCGGCAAATTTTTGATCGCCATTTTTGATGAATGGGTGCGCAAAGATGTCGGTAAGCATTTCATTCAATTATTCGAATTGGCATTGCAAGGCTGGTACGGCGTGGTGTCCAGCATCTGTCTGTTCAATGAGACCTGCGGTCAGTCGCTGGCGATCGAGCATAATGGCGATCTTTATAGCTGCGATCACTATGTGTTTCCGACGCATCGGCTGGGGAATATCCTCGAGCGGCCGCTGATCGATATGGTTCTTTCCGAGCAACAGACCAAATTTGGCAGGGAAAAACGCGACCGCCTCCCCCGGTGCTGTGAAGACTGTGAGTTTCTATTTTTTTGCTGGGGTGAATGTCCTAAGCACAGATTTCAGCGCACGCCGAATGGAGAGACTGGGCTGAATTATCTATGTGAGGGGTACAAGATGTTTTTCGAGCATATTGACCCTTATATGCAATTCATGGTCAACGAAATCGAATGGCACCGCGCCCCGGCCAACGTGATGTACTGGGTGCGAGAAATAGATCGGGGCTTCCCGGATTGGCACATCGGTCGAAACGATCCCTGTCCCTGCGGTAGCGGAAAGAAATTCAAGAAGTGCTGCGGTTCAAAGCGAGGAAAACAGCGATGATCGGTCGACATCCTGTTGGTCGTGGATTCCCATGAGCCGATCATGGAACCACTGAAAGCAGTGCGGGAGCGGCGTCAAATGCAGTCTAATATGTTAAAATGATCTCATCATTTCTAAAATATTTTTCTTGGAAACCGAGATCACCACGCGATCACAGAGATCACCAAGAGAGGGATTAGAATTATCACTCAGCGAACTCGGTGATCCTTTGAGGTCTCTCTGTCCAAAATCCAAGAGAATTTAATAATCGCCATCAGGCATTTTGCAATGAGTTCGATTTAGAGATTTAGGTGCAGGAGGTTCAAAATGGCTGGCGAAGCGATTGAGCGGGGATGTCAATATAAGTCTACCCAATTGGTGTTTGATGGTAGAAACGGGATAGCCGTAGCAATCAAATTTCAAACAAATTTCTCTGGGCAGCTTTTCAGAGAGGTTCGATTCGGTGGCTCAAACGATGATCATGATCGGCCTGAGATATTTTATTAATCAATGGCCGGGCTTTTTGATCAGGAAATTCGATGGATCCAAAATGTGGCCAACCTCGGATATGTGAAATGAATCTTGGGAGACGGATGTCGCAGCATTACTGATGGCTTGTTTTGTTTAAAGAGAATGTGAATATATGAGTCAGTTATCCTAACGAAATCATTATGAAGAAAGGAAGCGGTTTATGGCAAACATCACAGAGATGAAGATGAATCCTCCGATTAAGAGGCTACAAGGCTCGATGCCTAAAATTGGTATTCGTCCGGTCATCGATGGCCGTCGCAAAGGCGTGCGCGAATCATTGGAGAACCAGACCATGACGATGGCGAAATCGGCCGCGGCTTTTCTGAGTGAGAATTTGCGCCATTCCAATGGTCTTCCTGTGGAATGTGTGATAGCGGATACCTGCATTGGTGGCGTGGCAGAGGCAGCAGCGGCTGCGGAGAAATTTGCGCGCGAGGGCGTGGGTGTTTCGTTGACCGTGACGCCGTGTTGGTGCTATGGGACTGAGGTCATGGATAGCGATCCGTTGATCCCCAAAGCGGTATGGGGGTTCAATGGCACGGAACGGCCTGGAGCAGTATATCTCGCGGCGGCACTGGCTGGCTATTCGCAAAAAGGTTTGCCCGCGTTCGGCATCTATGGCCGAGACGTCCAGGATCGCGATGACACCACCATCCCTGAGGATGTGAAACAGAAGTTATTGCAATTCGCCAAGGCCGGATTAGCAGTGGCAGAGATGCGCGGCAAATCGTACCTGGCTTTGGGCGCGGTCTCGATGGGGATCGCTGGTTCGATCGTGGATCAGGATTTCTTTCAGGATTATCTTGGCATGAGAACCGAGACCGTGGATATGACCGAATTTGTGAGACGGATCGAGGAACAAATTTATGACAAAGCAGAATTCCAGCGAGCGCTGCAATGGGTGAAAGGGAATTGCAAAGAGGGTGAGGACGTCAATCGGCCAGAAATTCGGACCTCTCGCGCTCGAAAGGACTGGGAATGGGAGACGGTGGTCAAGATGACGATCATCGCCCGGGATCTAATGATTGGCAATCCGCGATTGGCCGAGATGGGCTTCGGTGAAGAGGCTTTGGGGCATAATGCCATCGCTGCTGGCTTTCAGGGGCAACGGCAATGGACCGATCATTTTCCAAATGGGGATTTCATGGAGGCAATCTTAAATTCGTCGTTCGATTGGAACGGCATTCGCGAGCCATTCATTATGGCTACAGAGAACGATTGTCTCAATGGTGTGGCCATGTTGTTCGGCCATTTATTAACTGATACCGCGCAGATATTTTCTGACGTTCGCACTTATTGGAGTCCAGCCGCTGTGAAGCGCGTGACTGGCAGATCATTGACCGGTCTTGCCGAGAATGGCATCATTCACCTCATCAATTCTGGTTCATCGACGTTGGATGGAACCGGTCAGCAAAGCGATGCGGCCGGGAATCCAGTGATGAAGCCGTTCTGGGAGATCACTCCAGAAGAGGTCGGCAAGTGCCTCGACGCCACGCGCTGGTGTCCGGCAGAGCTGGAATATTTCCGCGGTGGTGGGTTTTCCTCGCAATTCTTATCCAAGGGCCAAATGCCAGTCACCATGTCCCGGATCAATCTGGTGAAGGGTCTTGGACCGGTGCTGCAAATCGCCGAAGGCTACACGGTCGATCTGCCACCAGAAGTGCATGAAATTCTCAATCGCCGCACCAGCCCGACCTGGCCAACCACCTGGTTTACGCCGATTCTCACCGGCCAGGGTGCGTTTCGAGATGTCTATTCCGTGATGGCCAACTGGGGGGCCAACCACGGGGCGATCAGTTACGGGCACATTGGCGACAAATTGATCACCCTGGCGGCCATGCTCAGAATTCCAGTGTACATGCACAACGTCTCGGAAGATCGCATCTTTCGTCCCAGCGCCTGGGCGGCATTTGGCACCAAAGATCTGGAGGGCGCTGATTTTCGAGCCTGCGCCAATTTTGGGCCATTATACGGACTCAAAAAGTAGCTCCGGGCTCCGAGGCAAACCAGGTTCTTTTAGCAACCTGGTTTGCCTTATATCGCGGCAGAAGTTTATGGCAAGTGGTTTGGCTTTTCAAATCGGCAATGGCCATTCAATGGGAAGTTGACTGGCTCACGCGCTGGAGTTGCCCAATCGCAGCCTCGGAAATTAAAGGGCGCTTTTTCCTGCGATTGATTTGGACTGAAATAAAAATGTGGCATGGGCAAGCTGACGTCACCAGTCGTGTTTGGACATGCAGCGAGGGCAAGCGCAGGTCATTGGGCAGATTGGCTTCGAACAAATTGCACCCCTGTTGCGGCTCTCATTCAATTATTCCGCTCTCCCTCAACATGATTTTCACGATCCGCAGTTGATAATCCACCCGCTCTTCCAGAGATAATTGCTTACAGGTTTCAACGGTGAAAGCCGGGATGCCAAATTGCGTGCCGGCACACCAGGCAGCACTCCCAGCGATCGGCTGTTCGACCAAAGAGAATCGTTTCAGTTGATCTGTGATGGTTTCGTTCATCTCATCGGCTGTGATCATTGCCAAATAAGTGGCAGCCTCATTCGGGGTGTAAATCAGCGTTTGCCCGAGCCCATGGTAATTGCCCTTGTCATCCCGATATTCCAGGTGAAACTTTGGGCTTTCATGGAGATCGAGCAAAAGTCCGATATGGTGCGCTTCGATGAACTGAGTGATTTGATAAGCCAGTCGCTCCATGGGCAGGCCATCGGGATGACCAGGGTAGCAACGATTGAGATTGCCCTTTTCGATTGGGATGCCTTTGGGGACAGAAACGCGTCGCTCATTGAGAGAATCGGCCAGCCGATTAACTTCTGGGACAATAAAAATCTCGCCTGCCTTCAACTCCATGTTTGCCAGTTGTTGGATCAACCGATAGGCAGCTTCGAATCCAGCCGGCTCATTGCCGTGCGTGCCAGCCAGGATCAAAACCGCTGGTCCGGGATTTGGTCCCGCGAAACGTAAGATCGGCGTCTGATATTTTGTCCCTTTCATGAAATAATCATGAACCAATGATTGGGAGTTCCAGACCTGTTGTTTGATCTGCTGAGCGGCTGGGGTTAAATAAAGCCTGGGTTGAGCAGCGCACCAAAAAAGCAACAGCAAAATGGTCAGCGGAAGGCGGCCCACGATAGCCCGTTGGGTCTTCCCGCGAAATCTTTTTAGATAGCATCGACTAAAATCGAGGGTTTCGTGATAAAACTGCTGACCGGACTGACGCCGCAATAAAATCCGCACCGAAAACTCCTTTCTCATTTAATAAGCATCAATTGTTTCACATCGCTGAAGGGTGAATCAATCCTTTCATCCAATGGCTGGGCCTGGAACTGGTAAAAATAGATTCCCGAAGCGAACCCAACAGCGTTCCATTCGAATTGATAGTCACCAGTCTGGTAGGCATCGGAGATGGGCCTGGCGACCTCCTGTCCAAGGGAATTATAGATTTTCAGGGTGACAAAGCCTGGCACAGGCAATGTGAAGCGGATAATCGTGGTCGTGTTGAAAGGATTGGGATAATTTTGGCCTAAAAAGAATCGCAGCGGGTGGACTTCCGTTTGCTGAGCAATGGCGGTCGTCATCTGCTGATAGGCATTTTGCAGGGCACGCAGCGCCCACTCTGCCAGATCGGATTCAGTTTGCAGCATGAGTTGCACCGAAATTTCGCTCTGTCGCCATTCATTCAGCATGCGTTCGGCTGCGGCGAAAATCGAATCTTCCACGGGAAAGGTCTTGGTCCACAGCCCTCCGCCCAGGCCATCTAACAATTTAAAGGAATCGATGTACCTGCTATCGCCGCTAAAGTCGAACAGCAGGCCACGAATCTGGTTGGCGACATCGCAGAGCGGAGCGGTGTTACTCCCATTGGCTGCTTTGGGGGTGGCTCCTACTGGCCAATATGGGACTGTAATGGCCGCAGCCGGCTGACCTAACATTGCCCAAAGCGTGCTTAAACGGCTGGATTCGCCAGGAAGTACGCCCTGAATCACCGCGGCTGAAACCGATGTGGATCGACAAATGCTCAGATCGCAGCGGATGTAGCCGTAGGGGCGATTGCCCTGCCACTGTCGGGGGTAGGGGACCGGGACCGGCTGGCTGAAAGCATCGGAGAAATCGCGCATCTGCGTGCGCAGGATGCTTCGGTAATTCAGACTATCACCAGCGCGGAAATCACCGATCAGCCGCGTGGTGCGCCGATACCGCTCGATGCTGTAAATGCCATCGTGCAAGCCATTTTTCGCCGCCCCATTGAAAGCGAAATTCGTGCGAAGCACATAGCCATTGGGTGCCCCAACGGAATCATTGGCATCGAATTTCCAGTATTGAGTCCCCGCGGTTTCAAAGATCGCCACAGCTCCAGTGCTATCCATGACCCCATAATTCGACTGCGTCTGTCTTCCGACGACATTGGTGCTGTCCAATAGCCGTTGGAAGGCAGCGACCGTGGCACAATTGCCCAGCGCGTAGCGCATCAGCGTGCCATTGCTCATGCCACTGGTTCCAGCAGGCAGATCCTCGGAGTTGGCGTTCAAAATGGCGAATCCCTTTTCATTAACTCCCATCCAGGGGATCGTACCACCAGCATCGGTGACGGCCACGTATCGATATCGATAAGCTGTGACAAAAGCCACCTCATTGTCCAATTCAGATGTGTCCCGCGTTTTCCAGATCATGGGACGGCCATCTTGCGTGGCTTTTCCGGCAGCAACGCCCAGGGTGCACTGCTCATCTTGCGCCGCGGAGCAGTGAGTGCCGTCGTATATCAGCAAAAGCAGGAATAAAAAGCCAATGATCCATCGTCGTGTCATTGTCACCTCCACTATTAGTCGCTCGCGGCCTGGCCCTGTCTTCTGGGATCAGAACAGCCGATCAGTTGCTGATGTTGCCGATCGAACATGATCAGTTGTACCCCGCCGAAAAAGCTATCCATTTCTCCCATGGTTTGAAACGAATAGCCCATCTTTTCCAGCGCTGTCAACAATGATTTTGGGAAACGATCTTCGATGATGACTTTATCCTTCCAATTGCGGCTGTAGAATCTGGGTGCACTATTGGCCGCATCGGGACTCATGCCGAAATCGATGATATTGCTGATCACCTGAACCAGTGTTGAGATGATCCGTCCCGCCCCGGGAGAGCCGATGACCATCACAAGCTGGCCGTCTTGAAACAGCATGGTTGGAGCGATAGTTGTGCGAGGCTGCTTGCCAGGGGAGATGCGGTTCGGTGCTTCTTTGCCCCCGACAGAGAAAGAGGTCATGCCGTTGTTCAATAAGAAGCCGGCCACGGTGATCCCCGACCCCCAAAAGTAATTGAGCGTTTGAGTGAGCGCGACCGCATTCCCGTTGCGATCTACCACGGAGAGATGGGTGGTGCTGCCATCAGGTGGAGGCAGCTTTTTGGTCGGAGCTGGCTCATTTTTCATGTCGATCTCCTCGGGCTGAATCGGACGCATTTTTGTCGGGTCGATCGTTTGGAAACGCGACCGGGCGAAAGCTTTGGAAATGAGCAGCTCAACTGGTACATCATCGAAGGCAGGATCGCCCAAATATTGCGTGCGGTCGAAGTAAACCCGGCGCAGCACTTCGGCCATGAGATGGAAGCTGCTGGGACTTGTCAGAAAGCTGCCCATGGATTTCAGGTCTTTGAATTCCAGGATATTCAGCGCCTCGATGATCGAGACCCCGGATTGCGGAGCCGGGGCAGACACCACATCAAAACCGCGGTAACTGGACCTTAAGGGGCGTAACTCCCGAACCTGATATTTCGCGAGGTCTGCTTTGCGCAGAGTTCCGCCATATCTGATCATGGCCGTCTCTATGGAATCGGCAATCGCGCCGCGATAGAACCAATCGGCACCATAGTCGGCCAATTGCAGCAGGGTATTCAGGAGCGCTGGATTGGTGATCGTCGTGCCCGGCTCCGGTGGAAGGTCGTTCGGCAAGTATCTCGCCCTGGTCTCTGGATATTGAAGCAATTTCTCATAAGAATCCAGAATATTGCGGTGCAAATTATCGGTGACGTTGAAGCCATCGGTTAGTCTTCGTACCGCTTCTCGAATCAGCTCCGACCACCCCCATGTGCCATATTTCGCTAATGCATAATGGAGCCCAGCCACCGTACCAGGAACTAAAACGGATCGGGCTTTATCCCCATCGACCCGGGAATTGAAATTGAAGGGCAGTGAGTCCGGGGCGCAGGCGTAATAGTTGATGTAGGTCAGCGAATCCAGGTCGCGCAGATAAATCAGCATGGCGCCACCGCCGCCGAGCCCTGAGCCATAAGGCTCCACCACGCCGATCATCAGCGCGGCAGCGACCGCAGCATCAATGGCATTGCCCCCAGATTGCAGGATCTCGAGACCAAAATTGGACGCCATCGCATGCGAACTCACCACCATGCCAGATGGAGTAATTGGATCCCCAGCCCAGGTCTCCGAGAATGTAAGCAGCCTTAAGACAATAATCAGACTGTAGAACCGACAGATAATTCTTTTGCTCATGATATTTTCCAATGAAGTCAAAGATCCCAGCCAATTCAGAGATCCCTCAAATAAGAAATTATTTCTGAAGCCGAATAAAGGACGTTCATTTGCCCACGAGTCTTTTCATCGAGATGGATTGATCGCCCTCTGCATCGCCTGCACAATGGATCAAGACGATCTTAGCAGATGACAGGCAGAATCCCATCGCAGCTATGGTTTTCTACCCACATAGATTCCGTAACCGAGCTCATCGCGATGGTCACGAAAGAACCTGAACACAGCATTCATCCGCTTTCGGATCTGCGCATTGAACAGCCATTTGCCCATAATTTTTATTGCGGTCAGAAGGCCTTCATCACGAAACATGCGACGCTGACGGGCACCCATCGTCCCCTGGATCACCATTACATCAGTTATTCCGCACTCTAAAAACAATTCGCGCCACTGATTAAACGTGAGCGCATTGCGGATACACAGCGCACAGGCCGAAGCTTCCGCCTGACGAAAAAGGCTCTCAGTCGGTTGCCGATGATAACTCAATTCCAGCCAGGCCACGAAACCGCCAGGTTTGGTCACTCGGAGCGCTTCACGGACCACCTGCTTTTGATCAGGGACGAGGATCAGAAATGCCTGAGATAAGGTGATATCGAACTCATTATCAGGAAACGGTAAATTCAAGGCATCGCCGATTTGGAACTGTACCTGGCCTGCAACGCCTTGATGGCGCGCCAGATTGTTAGCCTGTTCAATAAATCGACGCTCAATATCTATGCCGATCACCGTGCATTTGTATCGCCTGGCTAAGTATAGCGCGCCTGTCCCTTTGCCGCAGCCAATATCCAACACTTTGCTCCCAGCACGGATCTGACATCCTTCGGCCAGCTTCTCAGTAGCCCACAAGCCCCCAGGATGCAGGACCGTCATTCCCACATGGTAGGCCATGAAATCAAAAATATCGCATTGCGCGACTGAGCATTTGATTTCTTTCATAATCGTTCAAAGCTGATTGGATTCTAACCTGAAATTCTAAAATGAAAATTTAATTGTTAAGAGGCCCACGGAATACACGAAAATGCACTGAAAGCATTTTTTATTTTTTTCTTCCGCTTCATTCCGTGTGTTTCTTGGGCCTAAGATCTTTATATTCCACTGCCGTGGTTCATTTCAGAAATTTTGATATGGGTCTCAGAGATGGAAGCTCACAGAATTTTTGGACACGGAAAAAGAACTCACACGGAAAGAGCTGTAGAAAACTTCATCTCTATGTTGCTTTTGGGCTTTCAAATTAAGATTTTGTGTCATTGCGAGGCGCGAAGCGCCGAAGCAATCCCATCAAGGGCAATAGATAGCTTCGCTTCGCTCGCAATGACACTGCATTAAAAGCCGAATTGAGAATCATTACCTCATTTCCGTGTCAGTTCCAATTCTGTGGTTTGAAAATTTTTTGCTCTCAAAATTTTTGGACACGGAAAAAGAACTCACATCAAAAAAGCCCTTCGGAATATCATTTCTGTGGCAGTTCCAATGCTGTTTCCCCAAAAAATTTTATAGCCCGATATTCTGAAATGGAAAAAGAGACCCGCGGAACACACGAAAATACATCAAAAGCACTTTTTATTTTTCTTCTTTCGCGTCATTCCGTGCGTTTCGTGGGCAGATGATATGTATACTCCTCTGCCTTAGTTCATTTTATAATTCCAGGTCTAATGTAATTTCAAAAGCACAACCAGATGTCGCGTTCCACTCCATGGCTATTGCTTGCTCTCGGCAAAAATGCGGTTCAGCACATCGCCAGCATCCATGATTTTTTCAATTAGAATGATTGGTATTTTTTTCTCCTCAGCGATCTTGCTGAAGAAATTATCTGCATTGCCGCTTTTGACAACGATCAGGCAATCGGCGTTTTCGGCGCTGAGCTTATTGAATTCATCGGATAAACTGCCGCGCCGCGAGGCGCCTCCCACATGAAGGGTGATGATGTCCATTTTGGCTGCTCGGGCCGCTTTGATCAAAGCGGAAATGCGATTCAGCTCCTGATCTTTATCGATATTTGCAGCCCCCAGGCCCTTGGTGCTCCCCCCAGTCACAAGAACCAAAGCTGCGTGATCCTTCAATTGATCCGGTTGGGCGAGCTTGTCAAATGTGAACTTCAATCCAGCTTTCTGGATCAGAATCTTGACCATGGTGACATCCTGGCTTTGGCCAGACGACGTTAACAAGAGTGGCTGCTTGGCATGAAAGTCACCTGCCAGTCCGACTGAGACCATCAAATAGACCAGCAATAGCATTGCCCCACACATTCTTAATTTCATATCATACCTCCGCGCTGTCAATTTTTTGAATACCCGAATTTCCTAGATGAAAGATTGCAATAAGAAGCACAAACTTTTGCATGTGAAATTTTAATCAAGGTGTCCGCGAATGACCACAGAATTGTTGGACACAGAAAAAGAACTCACACGGAAAAAGCTTTATAAGACTTCATTTCTGTTTCAGTTCCAATTCCGTGGCCTAAAAAAATTTGCTCTCAGAAATGAAAGGTCAAAGAATTTTTAGACACGGAAAAAGAACTCTCACAGAAAAAGCCCTCCAAAGCTTCATTTCCGTGTCAGTTCCAATTCCGTGGTTTGAAAATTTTTTTGCTCTCAAAATTTTTGGACACGGAAAAAGAACTCTCACAGAAAAAGCCCTCCAAAGCTTCATTTCTGTGGCAGTTCCAATTCCGTGGCCCAAAAGCTTTTCATCACTTGAAATCTTAAAATGCTCATGAAAGGCATGAATAAGCATTGAAAGATTTTTTTGTCTCCTAAGACTTCGTTGTGATCTATGCTGGAGGCCTCAAGATCCTCAGACGAAACATGTCTCATTCAAACCTTCTCGCCCGCGCTGCATCATTTCAGAAATGCCCCGAGGTCTGCGGATTGCAGATCATCGAAATTGGGGATTTCGTCAACCACAATGGCTTTATCAGGATGATGCTCGTTCCACACCTGCAGAATCGCCTGGATGGCGGCCAAATGGCGTCCCACGCGCAGCTTCAGTGGGATACCAGCCTCGGGATAATCGACCTCGAGCAAACCGTGTTGGGCAGCTCGGGCGTAAAAGCGATCCCTGCCACTTACCACCATATCAGATGTCAATCGGTCGTGGTATCGCCCCTGAACCGGATTGGCGGATTCCATCAAGATCGCTGGGATGCCGAGCGCATCGCCCCATTCGCGATGCGACAGCCCGCGGAAGTTTTCAGGAGAGGGCTCGAGATTATAATTGAGACCCTGCAACTGCAGGTTGAGCACAGCCTCCCCAGCCAGCTCGAATGCCAGCGGATGCGCCACAATCGCATTAATGACCGGGTACTCCAAAGACGCCTCGTGCAGGTCGATCGCCAGATCGACTTGCTCCTGTTGCATCAACTGGATGATGGCATAGGCAACCCGCTCCGTCAAAGAACCATTGGGTCGTCCAGGATAAGCCCGATTCAGATTGCGCGTTTCATTGCCAGATAATTTTTGTCCCGAAGGATAATGAAGATAGACTTCCGGATCTGGCCATTGGTCGATGACATTGGTGGCCCGTGAACCATAGCGAAACCAGCGGTCCCCGCTCCTGGTTTTGATGGTGAATTGCTGAGGATTGGCTTCCTGGGGATCATTGGTGGTAAAGCCGCTGTGATTAGCGCGAGGGAGTATGATCATTCGGCCCTGCTTTACAGAGCAATTTTCGATCAAGCAGAGCGCTGTTATAAAACCAGCCGGCTCATTGGGGTGCGTGCCCCCAAGGATCAACATCGTTGCCCCAGGCTCAGTGCCCTCCAGCAAAAACACCTCGGTATCCCCGCGGCTGTTCCGCAGTCCAGGGAAATAATCACTCAGAGCCCTGAGCTGCGTCACCCCAGGCCCGGGATAGATCGGCTCATCCCGATGCATTTTTTTGAACTCCACAGCCGCAATCGCGCCTATAACTCCGGCAACCAGCAGGATCACCAGCGCCCTTATTTGGGTTCGATGAATCATTGATTTCACCTTTTCTTTGCTCAGCTTTGCTGGTGCCCGCGCTACTTGATCAGCAAGGCACGAAGCACCAGGGGAAGGATGACCAGCAAATGCGTGAATTGTTTGCGCCAGTTTCGCTCGTTGAACAGATCGACCACAGTGAGAAACAAGATGAGCGCAGCGATAAGCTGGTAGATAATCTTGAGCATTACGTCTCCTGTCTATTTCACAATTAAGAATTTGGCCAGCCAATTGGCCGCAAGGATCATCCCGATCCCATAAAGACCAGTGATAAGCGCAAATGGCGCGCAGGTTTTCAGCAACCGTCCATAATTGGATTCACCTACAATCTGGGCGCGAAAGATGCCTGCCAATGCCGTGGTTGGCATGAGATCGCCCAGACTGACGATCAGCGTTAATCCAGAAGCGACGATGATCTCATTATGTCCCAGCAATGCCAGCAGAAAAGGTACGCCCAGCACGTAAGCGGCACCGTAACTCGATATCGCGCCAAACAGGGGCAGGCTGATCAAAATACCGACGAATAGCCACAGCGAGGGCAATTGGAGCGTGCTGACTGTTAGGTATCCCCGCACACCGATCAGCGTCATAATCTGGATGAACATACCGATCCCTGCTAAAATGCCCATCACAGGCATGGCATCGGCAATGGCTTTTTTAGCGACCGTATAATAGTTGAACGGCTTTCCAGAACGATATGCGGTGAGACTCGAGATCACGAAGATCAAAGGGATGCCGAGCGTTGTGTATTTGCTGGGAAAGACGCGACTCACCAGCATCAATAAGATCAGGACAATAATGGGAGTGTAAACCCGCATCCGCCTCTCGCTCCGTTCTGATGCTGGGAAATCGTGCAAGATGTTTTGCGGTTCCATGCTTTTAATATGGCGATAACCGAGCATCAAAGTGGTGAACATGGCCAGCGGTATGGTGGCAAACAGCAGTGGCAATTCGAAGCCGATGAACGGCATATCCACGCCGCCGCCGATGATCATTGCCGGGATATTGATCGGCGGGGCGATCATCCCGTAAAGGACGGCCATGGCGATAATGCTGCCGGTCTTTACTTTTGGAATCCCTAATTGCATCAGCGCTGGGGCGACGAACGCACCAGTGGTCAGCGCCGCAGCCGTAGATAGACCAGTCACCATTCCAGGAAACATGATAAAAAGCGTGATGAAGATCAGCAGCCAAAAGGGGCGATGATAGAAATTGACGATGATCAAACGGCTGAGGCTATCCAATGCCCCGGTCGTTTTGATGATCTCCATGAAGATCATGGCTGTAGCGATAATTAAAATCGGGTCCAAATAAGCAAACGTCCCTTCCACTAAATGGCGTATCGGAACACCGTAACCGGCTACCAGCGCGCTGATGATCGACGAGATGGCGAGAGAGACCCCGATTGGAAATTTCCCCACGAGCACTGCCAGGGCAAAGACGGATATCATCAGGATTAGCAGATAAAACTCAAATCCCACTCAAAGCTCCGATTTATTTATGAAGTTGTCATGGCGTCAGGAAGTATATCAGCTCGCCTGCGGATGGCTGAATGCCATGATCTGGGCATGGTAGACGATCCGATTCGTTCATTCAGAGTTGCCAGGTGGTCCGAAAGCTATTTCGCTTATCGAATCGGAATCTTCATGACCGCAAACCAGGTGACATCCAGAATTCAAGGTCGATATTATACGATGTTTCAGCTAAAAATGCAAGTGTTTTTTCTGATCGAACCAGCTCTCGAAATGGATTCTGAAATTCTAAAATGAAAATTGCCCTTTTGATGAGCCCACGAAATACACGAAAGAGCACTAAAGACCATTGCCGTTCTTTTGATTTCGTGCTATTCCGTGTGTTCCGTGGGCAAAAAAGTATTTTTCTTTCCCTGCCATGGAAAATTTTATTTGAGCAAAACGCTTTTCTTGATTTTGAATGCCGCTCCTTGCCTGAATGTTCTTATAGCGAGATGAAATGATAATCGAAATTCTAAAATGAAAATTGCCCTTTTGATGAGCCCACGAAATACACGAAAGAGCACTAAAGACCATTACCTTTCTTTTGATTTCGTGTTATTCCGTGTGTTCCGTGGGCAAAGAGATTTTTTTTGTTCCGCATAGGAATTTGGGTCAAAGCTGAAGCTTCGTGCTTCAAAAAATAAAAAAAATTGCTTGCATTTTAATTTTTGTTTCAGTATTATTGAACCGAACGTTGACGTTCTTTACCTCATACCAATCGGTGTATGGGAAAGCGGTGAGAATCCGCTGCAGCCCCGCTACTGTAATGGGCTACGAATGCCACCATTGCTGATTCATGAAATTGCATGAAAGGCAAGCCACTGTTCGCCAATTTGCGGATGGGAAGGCGCGGCGATTCGGCTCGATGCCCAGAGCCAGGAAACCTGCCGATTGGCGCTCGAAGTGCCTTTGACTGGCCCTTCGGGTAAAGTTCCAGAAAAACCTTCGAGGGTGGGGTTTGGAATTCTAAACATGATTCGAGCTGATGAATCCCAACTTTCCCGGTCAAGGTTGGGATTTTTTTTGTCCCTCCTGAGACCGCCTGCAATGGGAATGCTCGCTCTCGAAGGTTCATTTGGGTTAATTCACATTAAACCAACTGAACCAAATGAAGGGAGCTTTGTACAAATGAAGCGTTTTTTAGTCTCTGCTGTTGCTGTATTGTTTCTATCTTTCTCTTTCCATCTTCGCGCTGCGACATCGGGCAAAATTTCTGGCTACATCTACGATGCGGTGACCAAAAGGCCAATTCCTGATGCCAATATCCTGTTGGTGAATACGAACCTGGGAGCGGCATCGCGGGACGCTGGATTTTATCTGATCGATCGCGTGCCAGCGGGGAGCTACGATATCACCGTGCGGGTTATTGGCTACCAAACCGCCACAGAAACGAGCGTTCAGGTAGCCGGGGAGACCAGAGTAAATTTCTATCTCCAACCAAAAGTGATCGCGCTCGATCCTATTTTGGTTACCGCCACGTTGTCCGATCATCGCCAATCCCAGATCTCTCAATCGACCGAAGTGTTAACTTCACCGCGATTGGCGGCGCGCAATGCGACTACCATTGGCGAGGCAATGAAATCGATCGGTAGCGTGAATTTCAATTCTTACGACGGCATTACAGGGACGCAGATCGCCTCGATCCGAGGTTCTAATGCCGATCAAGTTGTGATCCTGTTAGATGGCTTGCGATTGAATACGGCGCAGGGCGGTGGAGTCGATTTGAACCTGATCCCTGTCGCTGCGATCGAGCGCATCGAACTGGTGCGCGGTGGACATTCTGCGCTATTAGGCTCAGACGCCATTGGCGGAGCGGTCCAATTGATCTCCAAAGAAACCATCGATCCCCGCGGCTTCTCGTACGGCTTGAACTCCACCATCGGCTCTTTCGGAACTCGAAGCTTGAACCTTTCTGGCTCACATCGCGTCGGAATGGCTTCCATCTGGGTGAATTACAATCGGCTTCAAAGCGATGGCGATTTTCGTTTCAGGCTGCCCTCAAGCAATCAAACCGCAACGCGCATCAACAACGATTATCGCGGCGACAATTTCTTTTTCAAATCGAAACTCCGCATCAGCGATCAGCATCAGCTTCAGGCAATGTTTCACAATTTGATCGCTCAAAAGGGCAATGCCGGCTCCGTGAACCTCAATCCCTGGACCAATGAACCCATGCTGACCCCAAACGCCCGGGCTGAAGTCAATCGCAAGTTAGCTGCACTGCAATCCGAACATCAGCTCACCGATCGGCTCCGCATGGAGGGGGATATTTTCTATCAATCTTACGATTATCGTTATAAGGACCCAGATGGCTGGACGCCAACCGATGATCGGCACAAGAATTCGGCCATTGGCTTGAAGTTGCAGGGGCAATTGCTGGCTAACCAGTATGTTCATCTGATCGCAGGGGCCGAGCTGCGACAGGATCGATTGACCAGCACTAAATTTGAAGTCGAGGAGCGCAACATTCAGGGCATCTATGGCCTGGCCGAGCTGAAGTTCCCGTTCAAGCTTTTTGGCCTGGTTACCCAATGGAGCGCCATTCCAGCCCTGCGCTGGGATCATTATTCCGACGTCTCGGCCCAGATATCGCCCAAATTGGGCGTGTTGATCACCACCGGTGAAGATATTAGCCTGGGCATTCGAACCAACATCGGAAAATCGTTCCGGGTACCCACTTTTGATGATCTCTATTGGCCCGATGAAGTGTGGGTACGCGGCAATCCGGATCTCGATCCAGAAAAAAGCACCAATTTTGACCTGGGCCTGACCTTCAGTCGCGTCGCCAGCACGCAGCTTCGCGGGGAAGTAACCTACTTCAAAAACAAGGTGACCGATTTAATCTCCTGGAACCCCGACGCGTCTTATGTATGGATGCCGATGAACGTTGGGCGAGCAAGTATCGAGGGCGTCGAGACCGGCCTCAAATATCACCTCCCGCAGAGCATCGCCTATTGGGAAGTGTTCCATACCTGGATGAAAGCGACCGATGTCACGCCTGAGGCTGCCACTAATGGAAAACGCCTCCTCTATCGCCCCGATAGTAAATTCGATATGATCATCGGGACCGTGGTCAGAGGGGTGTCGCTCAATTTGAACTACCAGTGGATTAGTAAACGATTTGCATCGGCGGATAATACACGGAAATTGCCTCAGTATTCCCTGTTGAATGGCAATGTCGGTTATTCTTTTCCCATTACCAGTTTTACTGTTGATGCCAAATTGGAGATCAACAATTTGTTCGATAAATCCATCTATGTCATCGATGGTTATCCATCGCCAGGACGAGAATTTCGTTTCAGTTTAGGAGTTCGATACTAATGATCTTTGCCCCTTGTGAAGGTCCATGACCTTTGCAAGGGGCCTGATATCCCTCCGGAAGTTTCATTATATTTGAAACAAAGGTTGAACCGCGAAGTTTGGCAGAATGCGTCATTCAAAATCAACCGCGAATTATGCGCCAAATAGCTACAATGAGTGCAGGACGATTAAGCGAAATGAAAAGATCAGTTATCTTTTTTTTAGCAGCAGTGGGAGTTGTGCTGCTGGCGATCTTCTTGTATCAGATCATCCTTCAAACCAGCGCGAAACATGAGGTCCGTGAGGCGAGCCATTACGAGCGCATCATATCGTTATCTCCCAATATCACTGAGACGCTGTTTGCCCTGGGAATTGGCGAGAAGGTGGTGGGCGTAACGCGATTTTGCTACTATCCAGAGGCAGCCAGATCGCTGCCAAAAGTCGGCGGCTATTTAGATCCCAATTACGAGGCTATCATGCGCCTCAAACCGGACGTGGTCCTTTTGATCGATGATTTTCAGCAGATCAAAACATTTCTATCCCAATTGGGGATCAAATACATCAGCGTCAACAACAAAACGGTTGCCGATATACGATCGAGCATCGCCGCGCTGGGAACCGCTTTTGGCGTCAGATCGCGAGCAGATCAAATTTTAAACGACATCGATGCAAAACTCAGCACGATGCAACAGCGGACAACGATGGCCCATAGGCCTAAGGTGCTGATCGTCATTGAAAGGACCCTGGGGACTGGCGTCATTAAGGATGCTTATGTGGCGGGAAGGAACACCTTTTACGATGAACTGATCCAGATGGCTGGAGGGATCAATGCTTATTATGATGAACGAATTTCCTATCCCACGCTATCAGCCGAGGGGGTCATTCACCTCAACCCGGAGATCATCATCGATCTGATCCCGCAACTGGAACAAACTGGACTGGATAGCCTCACTTTAGCAAAAGATTGGGAGAGTTTGAGCCAGGTCGCTGCTGTGAAAAATCGCCGAGTTTATATCATCAGCGCGGATTACGCGGTGATTCCTGGCCCCCGCTTCATCTTATTTTTGGAAGACCTGGCTCAGATAATTCATGGATAAATTGGTTGGTGAATCAAAACCGGTCTGGGAATCGGGAACTTTCGCAAGGGACATTTCTGTTAAATCCGAAGACAACATTGGCATAAGCGAATTGACTGTTCAATTTTGAGGTATTCGGTTCCAAATATTGTTGCAGCGCTATGCTGTTCGAATTCAGATAGACACCATTTGAAGAACGGTTTGGTCCATCTATAAATCGGGCTACTTCAATTTGAACCAATATGTCTCAATTGATCGAGGCCCAAAAAAGCAAAACTTCTATTGGAACTGACACAGAAAAGAAGTTCCAAAGGGCGTTTTCCGTGAGAGTTATTTTTCCATGTCCCTAAAAAAATTTAGGCCACGGAATTGGAACTGACACGGAAATGTAGTTTTGGAGGGCTTTTTCTGTGAGAGTTCTTTTTCCGTGTCCCTAAAAAAAATAGGCCACGGAATTGGAACTGACACGGAAATGAGGTGATGATTCTCAATTTGGCTTTTAATGCAGTGTCATAGCGAGCGAAGCGAAGCAATCTATTGCTCTTGATGGGATTGCTTCGGCGCTTCGCACCTCGCAATGACACAAAATCTTAATTCGAAAACCCACAAGCAACATAGAGATGAAGTTTTGAAGTTTCTTCCGTGGAAGTTCTTTTTCCATGTCCCAAAATTCTGTGACCTTTCATTTCTGAGACCAATATCAAAATTTCTGGAATGAACCACGGCGGAGGAATATAAAGATACAATGCCAGCGAAACAAATTGAATTGCGCGAAAGAATAAAAACAAAAAATGCTTTCAGCGTGTTTCCGAGTGTTTCGTGGGCGTCTTCAAAAATAACTCTTCATTTTAGAATTTCATTTTAAAATTTCAGATCGAATTAGAAAATGAAACCAATTATCGAAATAGAAAATCTCTCGCTGAGCTTTGGTGATAAACTGATCCTGGATTCGGTTTCATTGCAGATTCTTCAGGGCGATTATTTATCTTTGATCGGTCCTAACGGCGCGGGAAAGACCAGCCTCTTAAAGTGTATCATGCGCATTTATGCTGGATATCGTGGAACGATTCGGGTGCAGGGCATACCATCCTCGAAATTGGGACAGAAACGATTGGCAAGGATGATCAGCTATGTACCACAGGCCAATGGTCGGATATTTCCCTTTACCGTTGAAGAATTTGTCATGCTCGGGCGCTACCCGTATCTCACTCCATTCAGGTCGTTCACGGCTCAAGATCGAGTCGCGGCCAAAGAGGCCCTGGCGATCACGGGTCTGATGCCTTATTCAAATCGATTGATGACGACGTTGAGCGGAGGGGAACGGCAGATCGCCTTCATCGCCGCAGCATTGGCGCAGGGTTCAGAAATAATGCTGCTCGACGAACCCACCACGTTTTTGGATCCAAAGCATGAAGCCGAAATTTATTCGATTTTGAATCGCTTGAAGCGACAGTTGGGAATGACCATCGTTTCTGTCACACATGATATCAATATGGCGGCGTTGCAAAGCGAGAAGGTGGTTATCTTGAAGCAAGGACGAATTGTTTTCACTGGCGCCGCTGACCAACTGATGCGCAACGAGGTGCTTGCTCCAGCGTTCGACAAGCAGTTCATCTTCATTGCTCACCCCATCACTGGCCAGCCGATGATTGCCCCAGAGGTTCAGCCATGACGCATCAAAGGCGAAGCTTCGCTCTTTTGCTCATTGTGTTCTTCGGGATTATTGTGATCCTGATTGCCCCATTTTGGGGGCTCGAATCCATATCGGTTCGGTCGATTTTTGGTGGTGAAGATCCGATGAATACCAGGATTTTCTGGATGATTCGGCTGCCGAGAGTGCTCACAGCGTTTTTAGCTGGGGCGGCATTGGCCATCAGTGGGATGGTTTTTCAAGCGATGTTTCGCAATCCACTGGCCACGCCGTTCACCTTGGGGGTATCCAGCGGCGCAGCGTTCGGAGCAGCGATTTATATTAAAATCGGGATCATTTTCTCTGCGTTCGGGCTGCCAGGCCAATCCCTGGCCGCTTTTTTTGGGGCCAGTCTGTCCGTGATTTTAGTCTATGGCTTCTCACGGATAAAAAGGACTTTCACAACGGCCACCATGCTGATGGCCGGGGTGGCAATCAACTTCTTCTTCTCCAGCCTGATTCTGTTCATCCAATACCTGAGCGATTTCACCAATTCGTTTCGCATCATGCGCTGGCTGATGGGCGGGTTCGAAATCGCTGGTTTTCATCCCATCATCTCCATCTTGCCTTTTGTCGTGCTTGGCACTTTCCTGATCGCCTTGGTCATCAACGAACTAAATCTGCTCCTATTAGGCGAAGATATCGCCTTGAGTCGCGGCGTGCCCGTGAATAGAATCAAAGCCCTCCTCTTTTTTGCGACATCGATGATGATCGGTGCGGTGGTATCCGTGTGCGGCCCGATCGGTTTCGTCGGCATGATGACCCCCCACATCTGTCGCCTGATGCTGGGCCCTGACCATCGGTTCTTGACTCCAGCGAGCTTCTTCTTTGGCGGCGCGTTTTTGGTGCTCTGCGACACGCTGGCTCGATTGCTCATCGCGCCAGCGGAGATCCCAGTGGGAGTGATCACTGCATTGCTGGGTGGGCCGTTCTTTCTCTGGCTCTTGCTGAGCGGTTCATCGGAACATACGACCCTGGGATGAAGTGAAATGGCACACGTGAAAAGGGGAGAGGATGTTGGATGAAGGCATGAAATGCGAAAAAAGATGAATGAGAGAAATCCTGTTCAAAATCCAACATTGCCCAAAGCGGCTCAGCCACCCAAATTAATTCGAAAAGCATCAACTGAAGAGGCATCGAGTGAGTAAATTTTACGTCATCAGTTGCCATGTGCTCTGGCGCGAGATCTGCTATTTTGCTTCGATCTCGAAAAATGTCTTCAATTTCCATTTCCTTCAGCAAGGTCTGCACAATACGCCCGAAATTCTCAGAACGCAATTGCAAAAAGCGATCGATTCGGTAGAAGGAGATTATGATGCCATTTTGATCGGTTATGGGCTGTGCAGCAATGGCCTCATTGGGATCGAAGCCAGAGATAAGAAATTGGTGATCATGCGCGGCCATGATTGCATTACCTTTTTGCTCGGCTCCAAGGAGCGCTATCGGCAGTATTTCGATCGACATCCCGGGACGTATTGGTATAGCCCTGGCTGGATCGATACCGTGATGATGCCCAGCAAGCGCCGGTTGGACCAAATCTATCAGGAATACAAGGAAAAATATGGCGAAGAAAACGCCCAGTATTTGATCGAAATGGAGCAGCATTGGATTCGCGACTATTCCACTGCCGCCTATGTCGATTTGGGCTTTTACGATACTCAGAACTATAAGGAATTCACCCGCAATTGTGCCAGAGAGCTCAGTTGGAACTACGATGAACTGAAGGGGGATCCTCGATTGATTATCAATTTTTTGGAAGGAAATTGGGACCCTGAGGACTATCTTTTGGTGCAACCAGGTCAGAGGATCGTCGCCAGCTATGACGAACGCATTCTGGCTGCCGAAGGGTCGGCGTCAGCCGCTCGCGATCCGCATCGCGCCGAGATCGAACCGCTGCAAGCTGCGGTGCATTAGTGCCGCTTCTTCAGAATAGGGTTCAAAATTCCACTAAATCTTACCACAACCGGCTGTGGGATTTTTGTGATCCCCCAGTTGAAGAGCGCGAGATAGAACGCTGCTCAGCCCAAGATTGAGCAAGGGCTATAAAAAATTGGAATCGGACCAAGCAGTAATATCAGAATGATTTACAGTTACCATAAAAAAACAATGCCATTGCGAGCGAAGCGAAGCAATTTTTTAACAGATCGCTTCGTCACTCCGTTTTCCCAATGGCCGATGAATTTCAAATTGAGGTGTAAGTCCAGAGCGAAAACTCAAGGTCGGAGCCAGGCAGAATGCGGAGAGGTGCTTATGCTTTCGAGATCAGCTAAACAAGATGGTTATTGGGATGCTTTGCTCAGAAGGAAATCGAATTCGCTCGTGTGTCCATATTTTTGCATCAGGTTTTTGGGCGCACAAGCTCGGATGATTCGCTCGCTCGCATTGCTATTTCTTCTGCTTGGTGGCGATGATCTCCTGGTTAATGAGTTGAAGCAGCTCAATAATTTGGTGCCGAAGCTGAGTCAGAAAGGTATTGCTGAAGATCTTTAGTCCCTCTAATTTGGGGATGGTAAATAACGATCCCAACAATGACTTTCGTGCGCGTTTCAATGCTGCCAGGATGCGCCCCGGTTCTGATTCCATCGCCTCTTCGACATCGATATAGCCAGCATGGATGATTTTGCTCATACATTCGAATATCCCGGTTTGAAAGGTAACAACTGGATGTTCCCGGCTTTCGACCCAAATATGTTTCATAGCTTTGACCACCTTTAGCACTAAGCGATGGCAGTGCTGAAACACCGGGTGCGCATTTTCATAATCGCGGTGAAACCCGGTCTCATCCTCCCAATTCCCTTGCTCGGCCGCAATGATGTCATCGATGTCTTGATCTTCAGCTTGCTGTTCCATTGGTGGTTCAGGCGGTTCATCTTGTTCTGGAAGATCGTAGCCCAATTCCTCAAATGCCTTCCTCAGACCCTCTTCAGAAAAGCCGTATTTGTCCAATAATTGCTCTAAGCGACGTTTCCATTCATCCTCTTCCTGAAAGAATTTCTCCCAATCTTCCTCATCCCATTCATCGCCGTTGAAGTCCCCTGCTTCATCATCATCAGAGTCAAAATTCTCGAAATCATCATCGGAATCGTCGAACATTTTCGCCCTCCTATTGCAGCAAATGCATGATCAGCACCTGACAAGATTGACAAATAGCATTTCTAAAGCTATGACATCTATTCGTGATCATTTATCGGGAACTTCGAGGATGGCCGCCTGCGAACAGCGTACCCCTACCTTAAAACCCAGACCATCCATGACCTGATCCGAAACGGATGCGATAGCCAATAAACCATAGATGACCAATTCGCTCTGAGCAGTGGATCATCGCTCCACAATTATTAACGCACACCTGGAATATAGCAGATCATCTTTGATAAAGCAAGCGAATTTTATGGATCGAATAAAATAGACAACTGCAAAGCAAAATTGTGAAATTTGTCTATCAAAGCGAAGCGAGGAGTCTCGTATTTCTTTGAGCAACAAAGGGATTGCTTCGGCGTTTTGCTTCTCAGAATGACCCGCTTTATGGTAATTTCGTTCGAATACAATGCAAGCTCGATAAACGCAATGACTCCGCGGAACAGTTTTTTATTGAGGGTGTTAAAATATTACTTTTTTAGAAACCAAATCCAACAGAATTTGAGGAACGGAATATGATTGATTTGCCGGTAATCATCCATGGGATCACGGGACGAATGGGGCAGGTGGCGTTGCGGGCGATCCAGCGAATCGCTGCGGAGAAAATGGTGACGATCGAAGGGGAGGTGATCCATCCTGTGCCCATCGGTGTGGGCCGAAATCCTGAGAAATTGAAGGTCATTGCCAAGGCGCATAATGTGCAGCATTTCACGACCGAAATGGCCCAAGCCTATGAAATGGCGCGAAAGATCAATGCAGCCTACCAATTGTACCATTGTACCATTGCGACGGGCATCCGCAAGGAGATCATCCTGGCCGATCTGTCGATGATGGACCCCAGGACGACGGCGGTATTCATGGAAAAGCCGATTGCTGGCAATTATGCTGATGGGCTGGCAATTGTCGAGAAATTGGAGCGGGAGAAATTTAAGCATGGCGTAGTGCATCACATGCTCGAAGCGCCTGGGGTGAAAAAAGCGTTGGAGTTGATCCCCGCTATCAAGCCGTTTCATTGTCATATTGAATTCGGTTATGAGGTCGCTCCTGGCTTTGGCGACAAAGAGTATTGCTGTCAGCGCCCAGATTTTAATTGGACGTTGCAAGAGGCAGGTGGCGGCATTCTATTAGATATGTGTCATGAGGGCTACCTTTCGGAGGCGCTGTTCGGTGAAACCGAGCAGCTCAGCGCAGTTGCCCGATTGCTGATCGAGCAGCGCCTTGCATACGAGCGGGATGGGATTATCCAGTGCGATGTCGAGGACTACGCCGCGATTCGGCGAGAGCACACCAATGGCGTGGTCAATACCTCGATCTGGACCTGGTATCGGCGCATCAATTCAGAATTCGGCCCATTGGAAATTACGGTCGATGGGGAGAATGGCTCGATGGTTTTTGGCTTGTACGGCTTGAAGGTCCAGTGGAAGGAAACGGCACCACTGCTGTTGTGGGAACGAGCGCTGGATAACTTAAAGATCCAATGGCGCGATTACTGGCAATACTTTGATCTGAACCAACAGGATCCATTTGCTCAGGAGTTGGCCGATTATATCAAAACGATTTTCACCGGGGAGGCATATTGGAAAAATGCAATCCATGCGCTCGATATCCTGGGTCAGGTGGAGGCGTTGTACCAGAGCGCAGCCGATAATGGCCGCCCGATTCATCGCGACCATTTCCTGCGCTACCCTGATTCTGTCCCGATGAGTTGGCAGCCGGAACGGTTGCAGGGCAAATTAAAAAGGGTGAATTAATGGAACAGAACCATGGTTTTCTTGACAACAAATCAAAAGTCACTTTGCAGGATTGGTATGAAAGATTGACCAATAAGCGCATTCTGGCTACCACTGCGATGTATGGTCCATGGCTCCCGGACGGAAGCTTCGACTGGAATAGCTACGAGAATCTGGTTCGCGAGGTCATCCGATATGGGAGCGTGCCTGCAACCAATGTGGATACCACGTGGGCGATCTATAACGACTGGGAACTGACCAGGCAGATGATTTGGCGAACGGCGGAAATCGCGCTCGAGCTGAAACATCATATTGAATCTGATCGACCGCTGCTTGTGGCTGGGCTGAATACCAATTCGCTGGACATCGCAGTCGATCAAATTGCCCCGGCCATTCGCCGCATGATCGAGGAGATTCATCACGGGCTGCGGCAACGAAACTTCAGCCGCATCCGCTACATGCCTGTGCCAGACCGGCGCCTGTTCGCCATTAACCACCAGAAAAAAATTGAAGTCTATCGCGAAATTGGCAAGGTGGTGGGCGATTACACAGATTTTGGATTGGTATTTTTCGAGCTCGATATTGGAATTGCGGGGTTTGGTTCGAATTTTTCTCCTGAAGAAATCGCTGAAATTTTAGATCAGACCCCCCAGATTCAGGAATACAAAAGCGCGATCATCAGCAAAAAGACTGATCGAGACTACCCTTATGACTGCAGTGACGATCTGGTCCGAATCAAAATCGTTGAAACCGTCGCGCCCGATCGGGTTCAGTTTTCGACCGGGAACGATTGGTTCATTGGTTTGGCGCGATTGGGAAAGAACATCAAAAGGTTTGGCTATTTATTGGGTGCATCTCAAATGAGCCCGAAACTGTTTCAGCAATGGCGCCAGGCGGTGGAAAGCGATCGCGTTGAGGCGATCGCTTTGGAGCACGATCTTCAGGCTGCTGCCAAAGATTTCTGGACGCCTGGGAACGTGGGGATCTATCGCCATTATCTGGCCATCTTTTTGGCGATGACCGGGCTGATCTCGCATCCGCTGACACATCCACAATGCGATGAGCGATATCGTGTGAAACCAGCCGACTATTTCATCCCATTGCGCCATGCAGTCCGTTTGGGCTTGATCGATTCGTCTGAACTACCATCCATTGTCAGGAATTTCATTCCGAATGCCAGCCATTGGTCGCAGCAAGAAATCCAGCAGTGCATCCAATGGTTGGGCTGATGCAGGTTATAGAATACTCTGCTGAGAATGATCTGAAATCTTCTGCGGATCGTTTGGAAATCATGGTGGAATGAATTGGCGATATTGGTCGAAAGAGATGATGTCCCAGGCGCAAGAAGAGCTGTTCCCTGGCGATCTAACTGGGCAGGTTGCTGGTCTAAGATTGGCTGGACGAAGAGCCCATGGAGAATTTGATCTATGAAGCTTCAAGGCATTGGATGAATGGTGAATGGGCACTGGGCAATCGGGCGACTGGGTAACTGGGCAATTGGGTAATTGGGAGACTGGGTAATTATTATCTAAAAAGTTCAGTTCTTGCCCAAAGAGCAAAAATAATTTGACCGCGAATTCCGCGAATTATTCAAATTACGCCAATTAATACTTAGCGAAATTGGTTTAATTCGCGTAATTAGCGGTCCAGTTTTTTGGTTCTGGCTTGTCCAGATTAGGTAATTGGATGACTGGGGAATTGGGCAATTGGGAGACTGGGTAATTATTATCTAAAAAGTTCAGTTCTTGCCCAAAGAGCAAAAATAATTTGACCGCGAATTCCGCGAATTATTCAAATTACGCCAATTAATACTTAGCGAAATTGGTTTAATTCGCGTAATTAGCGGTCCAGTTTTTTGGTTCTGGCTTGTCCAGATTAGGTAATTGGATGACTGGGGAATTGGGCTTAGCATTAATGTTTGGCTCAATATATGTTGGTTTCAGACACACTTATCAATTGGCGAGGTAGTACGCTTTTTGGCAGAAGTATGGTTTGGAGAACCACAAAGCGCCATTTCTGTGGGACATCAATTCTGTGGGAGAAAAATTTTGCGTTTCACCAGCCGCTCAGATATTCGAATTAGTGTTAATAAGTCCACGTCAGAAAGGCTTTGACCGTCAACCAACTGGCGGCCCAATTTAGGCTGATTTTTTGGATTGAAGTTCAAATTGGCGCAATTAGAAAATTCGTGAAATTAGCGGTCATTAGAAGTAGTGATCTAATTCATACTAAAAGGGAAATGGATGTCAGAGATCAAGACCATTCAATTTAAAATCGAAGGCATGGACTGCGCCGATTGTGCGTTGAAAATCGAAAAGCGAGTGGCGCAACTGCCTGGTGTCAAGCAGGCGAAAGTCGATTTTATTCAGGCTCGATTGGAGGTCCAGTATCTGGCTGAGCCGATGGATGTTCAGACGATCCGAGATGCTGTGAATAAGATGGGCTATGTCATTACCGAGGCGAATCCCTTGCAACAAACCACGCTGATCGTTGCGGGGATGGATTGTCCCGATGAATCCCGCCCCATCGAAGCCCGCTTGAAAAAAATGGCGGGCATTGAAAGCATCCAGTTCAATCTGGTGGCGAATCAATTGATCGTGGCGCATCGTTGTCCCGTGGGCGAGATCCAGCGGGCGCTGGCGGAACTGGGTTTTCGAGCCGAATTGGCGGAGCAAGCGAGTCGACCCGCCGAATCATCCTTCTGGCAGCGCCAGAAGATGTTGATCCTCACAGTGATCTCGGGCGTTTTCGCTGTGGTCGGAGGGATGCTGCGCTACCTTCAAATTGACGATCGGATCGCCATCCCCATTTTGTTCATCGCCGTCATCGCAGGCGGATGGCATATTTTCAAAAAGGGCTGGGCCGAAGCCAGGCACTTAACGCTGGGCATGAATTTTCTGATGTCCATCGCCGTAATCGGGGCGATGATCATCGGCGAATGGTCCGAGGCGGCCATGGTGATCTTCCTGTTTGCGCTGGCGCAATTGCTGGAGTCCTACTCCCTCGACCGTGCCCGAAAGTCGATCCAATCGCTCATGTCGCTGGCGCCCAATGTCGCCCTGCTAAAAGATGCCTCGGGAGAAAAATTGGTCCCTGTGGAGCAGATCGCCATTGGCGATATCATCGTCATTCGGCCTGGCGAGCGGATCCCGATGGATGGGAAGGTCGTTGCGGGCTCGTCATTTGTGAATCAATCGCCCATCACTGGCGAGAGTTTGCCTGTGGCCAAATCGCTCGATGACGAGGTGTTTGCAGGTTCGATCAATGAGAAAGGGACATTGGAAGTTCGGGTGACCAAAAAGTTCGCCGATTCGACTCTGTCGAGGATCATTCATCTGGTGGAGCAGGCCCAGGCGAAGAAGGCGCCGACGCAGAGCTTTGTGGAGCGCTTTGCCAGATATTACACCCCTGCGGTGGTAACGCTGGCCGTTCTGCTGGCCATTGTCCCGCCCCTCATGTTCCATGGCACTTTCACCGAATGGTTCTATCGGGCGCTGGTGTTGCTGGTCATCTCCTGCCCCTGTGCTTTGGTGATCTCCACGCCCGTGACCATCGTGAGCGGCCTGACCAATGCGGCTCGCAACGGCATTTTGATCAAAGGCGGCGCTTACCTGGAAAATTTCAGTCGCCTCCAGGCGCTGGCGTTCGATAAAACGGGCACGTTGACGCTGGGCCAGCCTCGGGTGCAGGCGATTATTCCCATCAATGATTTTTCTGAAACCGAAATTTTAACCATTGCCGCTTCGCTGGAATCCCGCTCCGAACATCCGCTGGCGCAGGCCATTACGGACTATGCGCAGGCGAAGGGAATCGCCATTCGACCCATCGAAGCATTCGAGTCGCTCACTGGCAAAGGCGTCCGAGCATCCATCGATGGGACGACCTATTTGATCGGCAACCATCGGCTGTTCGAGGAAAATGGCTGGTGCGAGGCCGAGATCCATGAGCATCTGGAGGGACTGGAGCGCAAGAACTATTCGGCCATTATTCTGGGCAAGCAGGAAAAGGTGTTGGGGATCATCGCCGTCGCCGATGCGCTTCGGCCCGAGACGGCGGAAGCCATTCAGTCGTTGCATCGGTCGGGGATCCATCGAACCATCATGCTGACAGGGGATAATTTTCAGACCGCCGAGGCGATTGCCCAGGAGGTGGGGATCGATGAATTCTATGCCGAGCTGCTGCCCGAGGACAAAGTGGCGGCGATTCAACGATTGCTGAAGAAATACGATCAGGTGGCGATGGTAGGTGACGGCATCAACGATGCGCCAGCGCTGGCCACGGCCACGATGGGGATTTCCATGGGCGGCTCGGGCACCGATACCGCTCTGGAGACCGCCGATATCGTGTTGATGAAGGACGATCTGGGCAAGCTGGCTTATCTCAAAAGACTGAGTCGCAAAACGGGGAGGATTATCAGGCAGAATATCTTTACGGCGCTGTTTTTGAAAGCGATTTTCGTGGCGCTGGCCATTCCTGGCCTGGCGACGCTGTGGATGGCCGTGTTCGCCGATATGGGAGCGAGCCTGATGGTGGTGTTCAACGGCTTGCGGGCGCTGAACGGCGGGAAAAAATGAAATTTCTTTGTTTGAGGAAAAATTTGATTGCCCAACGGATAGATGAATCCAACGGATTTTTTATTTTAAATCTTTCATCCGTTGGGTTGTTTTTATCCGTGGGAAAAAAATGCCCAACGGATAGATGAAACCAACGGATGCTTGATTTTGAATCTCTCATCCATTAGTTTATTATCCGTTGGGTTGTTTCTATCCTTTATGTTAAATGTCAAGTGTTTTTTTGAAAATTTTTAAAAAAGTCTTTATCCCATGGCTCTGAGCCTGGTTTGGAGCGGTTTGATGTTACCAAAAGTCCTGGCTATATCATCAATCTTTTATTAGCAGACTTGAAGCGCGCTGCATTCCCATATT
>FWPV01000292.1_pt1 | contig 125919 bp, 104 predicted proteins | sample 2228371 | NCBI WGS metagenome assembly FWPV01 (sample SAMEA103939776, study PRJEB20133) | metagenome | reverse complement strand
ACGTCTTTTAGCAAAATTTTCGACCAACAGAGCGAATGCTCGTGACGCCAATGCCGTCAAAAATTCACTTAACGCTATACTTGAAGTAAAAAAACTCCTTGAACCGATCCAAGGCCCCATTGCAGAGGCGACATCGCAATTGGACCCTTTAATCGACCTCGCGGAGCGCATCGGCCGGGCAATCGTCGATAATCCGCCGCTTTCCATTACGGACGGGGGATTGATCCGGCGCGGTTACCATGCCGAACTCGACGAACTTCGTGACATCGCCTTTAAAGGAAAAGACTGGATCGCTCGGCTTCAACAGCAGGAGCGTGAAAAAACCGGCATTGCTTCATTGAAAGTGAACTATAACAAAGTCTTCGGCTATTACATCGAGGTCACGAAGCCGAACCTTTCGCGAGTGCCGCCATATTATATCCGCAAGCAGACTCTTGTGAATGCGGAACGTTTCATCATTCAGGAATTGAAGGAGTATGAGGAGAAAATTCTCGGCGCCGAAGAAAAAATGGCCGCCTTGGAATATGATCTGTTCAATGAGTTGAGAGATTACCTCTTAACCTTTTCCGAAACGCTGCAAAAGGATGCGGCGCTGATCGCCGAAATCGATTGTTTTGCTTCCTTGGCTCAGGTCGCCGTGGAGTATCATTATACGCGCCCCTTGATTACCGAAGACGATGTAATCGAAATCAAAGACGGGCGACATCCGGTGATCGAGCGGCTGCTGCCGCCCGGCGAGCCGTTCGTGGCCAACGACTTGTTTATGAACAACAGCGAACAGCAAATCCTGATTATCACCGGCCCGAACATGGCCGGAAAATCGACCTATTTGCGGCAGACCGGCCTGATCGTCATCATGGCGCATATGGGGAGCTTTGTCCCGGCGTCTTCAGCCAAAATTTGTTTGATCGATCGCGTGTTTACCCGCGTCGGAGCATCCGACAATTTGGCTGCGGGTGAGAGTACTTTTCTAACAGAGATGAACGAAACGGCCAATATACTGAACAACGCCACTTCGTCAAGCCTGATTATTTTAGATGAGATCGGTCGCGGCACCAGCACGTATGACGGCCTTTCCATCGCCTGGTCGGTCGTTGAGTACCTGCACAACACGCCGAGCCTGGCCGCCAAAACGCTTTTCGCCACACATTACCATGAATTAACGGAACTTGAGTTAATCCTGCCGCGTGTAAAAAACTACAATGTGGCCGTCCGCGAGTGGGGCGATCATATCGTATTTTTACGAAAAATCGTCCCCGGCGGCTGTGATCGAAGTTATGGAATTCAGGTTGCGAAACTGGCGGGTCTGCCGAAGGCCGTCATTGAGCGCGCAAAAGAGATACTAAAAAATCTCGAGTCGGAAGAATTGACTGATGATCATACGCCCAAGTTGGCGGTGCATCGAAAAGTGCCGGAGCAAGGAAAGCAAATCAGCTTGTTCGAAGAGCTGGAACGAACGCTGCGTCAAGAGCTGATGGAAATTAATCCGAACGAACTGACGCCGATAGAGGCCTTGAACAAGCTGGATCAGTTGAAGCAGTTGGCCGGCAGTGCCGAATAAGATTCCTTGAACGGCGGAATATGAAAGGGCAGCGAATGAGGCGACGAATTATATCAACAGCAGCAATGGTGTGTCTATTTTTCGGCGGTCTCCGGGCCGCTTCGTTCGCCAAGTATGCCGGCGAGTTTATGAGCACCGGTGTGGGCGCTCGGGCACTGGGCATGGGGGGCGCATATGTCGCCGGCGGGGGAGACGTCACTTACGGCTTCTGGAATCCGGCGGGAATTTCTTTCATCAATTACCCGGAATTGGCCGTCATGCATTCCGAGCGCTTTGCCGGAATGGTCAACTATGATTATGCCGGGATTGCCCTTCCTTGGCGGAAAAAGGAGGGAGCAGCGCTTTCCATTATCCGCCTGGGCGTGGATGATATTCCATACACGACCATCCCTCGTCCTGATCTTCACCAGGACGAAACCTATATCGACGAAAACGGCAACCTTCGCGTAAATCGCCCTTATGTGTACAAGTCGGTCAGCGACGCCGAATATGCGGTTTACCTCAGCTACGGCGCACAGCGCAGCCGCACCGCTGCCTTCGGCATTAACGCTAAAGTGGTTCATAAGGGAGTCGGCGATCACTCGGCCTGGGGAATCGGATTCGACATTGCCGCTCTGTGGAACCCGTGGCGTCGACTCATGGTGGGCGTGAACCTTCAGGACGCCACCACGACGCTTCTGGCGTGGAATACAAATCGACGCGAGCTGATTGCCCCTACGCTGAAAAGCGGCATCGCTTATCCATTGCTGTTTCCCCAGCTTAAAAGCCGAGTGCTGTTCGCCTTGGACGCCGACATTCGTTTTGAAGGAAGGGAGTTTGCCTCGATGATGCATGTCGGTCCGGCCGGCGTCGATCTGCGGCTGGGCGCAGAATTCAATTTTCGCAACATCGCCGCTCTTCGGATCGGCCGTGATGATCTGGGATTTTTTACGGCCGGAGCCGGTATTGTGCTGCCGAGATTGAATATCGATTATGCTTTCATGAATCATACCGACCTCAAGGAAACTCACCGCATTTCGCTCAGACTCCGCCTCGAAGAGGAGAGGTTCAAACGAAAATAGACGTTTTAACGTCGTCAGCACTGCACAAAAAGGCTTTAGATGAAGATTTAAAGCCTTTTTTTATTCTTCATTGCTCTCATCGAAAATATCAGTTGACTCTAAACGATATTTTCACTAAAATATAAACTAAATATAAAACAGAATGTTAAGCAGAAGGTAAGCAGGCGGGCGAGCAGATGATCATCAGCATGACGGGATACGGACGCGGCAGTACACGTTCGGGCGAGCTTGAAATTGCCGTCGAGGTGCGCAGCGTAAACAATCGGTTTCTGGACCTCGCGCTCAAAGTTCCGCATTCGCTGAGTGCCTTCGAACAGCAGATTCGCGAAACCGTGAATGCCTATTTGGATAGAGGCAGGGTCAGCTTGTGGATCACGGTAAAAGGATGTGAGCAGCAGGCGGCAAAGCCGTCGATCAATTATTCTTTAGCGGAAAGTTACCTGGCTGCCGCCGAGGAGCTTCGCAACCGATTCGGTCTTGAAGGAAAGATCGGCGTGCTCGAGCTTCTTTCATTGCCGAATATCCTTGAAATGGAAGAGGGCAATGAATGCGACGAAGCGCTCTGGCTGAAGGCGCGTGAAGCCCTAACGCAAGCGCTGGAGCAATTGAACGAAATGCGACGCCGAGAAGGCGAGGAGCTGCGCAAGGACTTTGACAAACGTTTGCTGCAACTGGAAACCATCGTCAAGAAGGTCCGCGAGCTTGCCGACGAAGGGCCGCACATCAAGTTCAACAGGCTGAAGGAGCGTATCGGCCGGCTGATTTCCGAGGAGCAGGTTGAGCCCGTCCGCCTTGAACAAGAGATCGCTCTGATTGCCGACCGCATCGATATTACGGAAGAGGTCACCCGATTCTTGAGCCATATCACGCTGTTCCGCGAGCTTTTGGATGCCGAAAACTCGCAGGGGCGGCGCCTGAATTTTCTGCTCCAGGAAATGAACCGAGAAGCCAACACCATGGCTTCCAAAGCCTATAGCGCCGAGATTTCGCATCTCGTTGTCGAGATCAAGGACGAAATCGAAAAAATACGCGAGCAGGTCCAGAACATCGCATGAGCGGACTGATGAACGGAAACGACGGCCTGGACGGACTTTTGGTCGTTCTCTCTTCGCCATCGGGCGGCGGCAAAACAACGGTCATCAAACGGCTGTTGGCCGAGGCGCCGGAAAAGTTCAGCTACTCCGTCTCCATGACGACACGCCCGCAACGAAACGGAGAAGTCAACGGCCGCGATTATTGGTTCGTGAGCGAGGAAGAGTTCCAACGACGTATATCGGAAGGTGATCTGATCGAATACCAAAAAGTCCATGATTGGTACTACGGCACTCCGAAAAGCGAAATCGAACGTTTCTTGCTGGACGGAAAGGTGGTGTTGTTCGATCTGGATGTGTACGGCGCTCTTCGCCTCAAGGAACTGTTCAGAGATCGAGCGTTGCTCATTTTTCTACAGCCTCCCAATGTCGAAGCCTTGATCACACGCTTAAAGGAGCGCTCGACCGAAAGCGAGGCGCAGATCGTCCGACGGCTGCAACGGCTGCCCGAGGAGCTGGCCATGGCGCCCAAGTTCGATGCCGTGGTGGTCAATGATCGGTTCGAAAACACCGTTGAAAAGGTCAAAGAGTTGATTGAAAGCAAATTAAAATCACATCATCCTATGGAGGATCATCCATGACGGAAGCCATTCCTTTGGAAAAATTGACGGAGAAATGCAGCAGCATTTACGAGGCAATCGTTGTCATCGCCCGACGCGCGCGGCAAATCAACGAACAGCAGCGCAGGCTCATCGAAAAAGAGCTCATTCCCTCCGGCGCAGCAACCGATGACGACGAAGAGGCGGAGGCCAAGGAAGAGGTCTCACTGGATCGCGATTTCATCGACGGTCAATACCTCAAGCTTCCGAAGCCGACGACCATTGCGCTGCAGGAAATGCTGGAAGGCAAGCTCTCCTTCGAATATATCGAACCCGAGGAGTAACGTGGACTTTTCCGGCAAAAAAGTCCTGCTGGGCGTGTGCGGCGGCATTGCCGCTTACAAGGCGGCCTTTTTGGTGCGCGAGTTCAAAAAGCGCGGTGCCGAAGTATGGGTCATGATGACCGATTCCGCTACTCGGTTTGTGACGCCGCTCACTTTTTCCACGCTCGCCGGTACCCCCGCGGCCGTGGACCTTTTCGCCGAAGGCTCGACGGCCCACATCGAGTGGGCGCGAAAGCCGGACGTCGTCGTCATCTGTCCGGCGACGGCCAACACGGTCGCCAAGCTGGCCAACGGCATTGCCGACAATCTGCTGACGGCCACCGTCATGGCCGCGACCGCTCCGCTCGTAATCTGTCCGGCCATGAACGTCGAGATGTACCGAAATTCGGCCTACCGGCGAAATGAGGAGCGTTTGCGGCAGGACGGGGCGGTGATCGTTACGCCGGCAGAAGGAGAACTCGCCTGCGGAGAGTACGGCGTGGGGCGCCTGGCGGAAATCGACGATGTTCTCGCCGCCGTTGCCTGCAGTTTGTTTTCCACAAAGGATTTCCAAGGCGTCCGTTTTCTTGTCACCGCCGGCCCTACCCGCGAAGCGATCGACCCCGTTCGGTTTATTTCCAATCGATCCTCGGGTAAAATGGGGTTCGCGTTGGCGGAAGCGGCCGTAATGCGCGGAGGCCGAGCGACATTGATCAGCGGGCCCACGGCGCTCAAGCCGCCCGCAGGGGTCGAATTCGTGCGCGTGGTTACGACCGATGAAATGGCCTCCCAGGTCGAGTGCCGTCTCGGCGACTGTGATGTTCTGATCATGGCTGCTGCTCCGGCTGATTTTCGCCCGGCAAAGCCGTTTATGAAAAAAATCAAAAAGACGGATACGCTGAAGCTCGAATTGGCGCCCACGGTCGACATCCTGCAGGAGGCGGGGCGCGACAAGGGACGGCGCGTTCATGTCGGCTTTGCCTTGGAGACCGACGACCCTGTCGAAAATGCCTTGGCCAAAATGAAAAAAAAGCAGTGCGACCTTGTGGTGCTCAACGAGGCGACCAAGCCGGGAGCGGGCTTTGAGACGGACACCAACCAGGTCACGTTGCTGTTTGCCGACGGCCGCAAAATCGACCTGCCGCTGATGAGCAAGACGGAAGTGGCCGGGCACATAATGGATGCGGTCAAAACGCTTCTACAAGGAAAGCAATCCTCGTGATCGAATTGTGGCGGACATTGGAGCAGTACGTTGCGCAGCAAATCGATCTTTACGGCGACTGCCGCGTGCCGACCTATGCTTCCGAAGCTGCTGTCCCTGACCCTGATGAACAGCCGATGCCCATTGTGGCTGAAGCTTCTTCTCTCGCAGCGTTGGCCGACGCCGCAGCAATGTGCAGCAGATGCACGCTGGCCAAGACGCGCCACAAAGTCGTGTTCGGCAGCGGCGATCCCGGAAGCTCGGTGATGCTCATCGGCGAGGCGCCGGGCGCCGACGAAGACCGCGTCGGTGAGCCTTTCGTCGGCGAAGCCGGAGCGCTTTTGTCCAAGATGCTTGCCGCCATTCAATTGGATCGCAACTCGGTCTATATTTGTAATGTTCTCAAGTGCCGTCCGCCGAACAATCGAGACCCGCTTCCCGATGAAATCATTGCGTGCAAACCGTTTCTTCTGCGGCAGATCGAGCTCATCAACCCGCGGATTATTCTCTGCTTGGGAAGGTTTTCCGCTCATGTGCTGTTGCAGACCGATGAGGCGCTCAGCCGCTTGCGCGGTCGCGTGCACTATTATCATAACGCCGAAATCGTGGTGACCTATCATCCTGCGGCGCTGTTGCGCAATCCTCAGTACAAACGAGACGCTTGGGAAGACCTGAAGTTGTTCCGCAGGCGAATCGACGAACTTATGCAGAGTTGAAAATGGCCAAGGTGGAAGAGACATTACGAATTCCCCCGCAGGCACTGGAAGCCGAGAGCGCGGTCATTGCTTCGATGCTGCTCTCGTCCGAGGCAGTGAGCACGGCTGTCGAGCTGCTCGACGAATCGTGTTTTTACAAAGAAGCGCATAAAAAAATCTTCATGGCGGCATTGGCGCTCTATGAGAGAAACGAACCGATCGACGTCATCACCATAGCTAATGAATTGGAAAAGCGGGGACAGCTCGAGGCAGTGGGGGGCCATTATTTTCTGACCGAACTGGTCGAACGGGTGCCCTCGACCGCCAACATCGAGCATCACTGCAAAATCGTTCTCGATCGCGCCCTGCTGCGTAAATTGATCACCGTGGCAGGGGAGATACAGCAGGAATGCTACCAGCACGGCCAGGATGCCGTCGATATCATCGATTCGGCGGAACGAAAGATATTTTCTCTCTCGGAAAGCAATGCGCGCAAAGATTATATCCATATCAAGCCGGCGATCTTTCAGACCATCGAAAGGATCGAAAAGTACAGCAAGTTCGACGGGCATGTTACCGGCGTGCCTACCGGCTTTCACAAACTGGATCAGTTGCTTTCCGGGCTGCAGAACTCCGACTTGATCATTCTGGCCGCACGTCCTTCGATGGGCAAAACGGCTTTAGCGCTCAACATCGCGCGAAACGCGGCCGTCAACGGTTTTCCGGTCGCCGTCTTCAGCCTTGAAATGGCCGACTATCAGTTGGTCATGCGCATGCTGTGCTCCGAAGCCCGCATCGATTCACAGCGCGTTCGCTTAGGAAAACTGAGCCAGGCGGAATGGAATGCACTTTTGGAAAGCGCCGGAAGGATGTCCACTTATCCGATTTTCATCGACGACACCCCCGGCATCTCCGTGCTCGAACTCCGTTCCAAAGCACGGCGCCTAAAGGCCGAGCACAACATCGGACTCATTGTCGTCGACTACCTTCAGCTCATGCGCCTGTCGACGCGTGCCGAAAACCGCCAGATCGAAATCGCCATGATTTCGCAGTCGCTCAAAAACCTGGCCAAGGAGTTGGACATCCCGGTACTGGCTCTTTCGCAGTTATCCCGAGCCGTCGAAGCGCGGACGGACGGACGGCCGATGCTTTCGGACCTGCGCGAGTCCGGCGCCATCGAGCAGGATGCGGACGTCGTCCTCTTTATCTACAGGCCGTCGGTCGCCAAGGGCGAATCCGATTCCGACGGACAGAGCAAGGCGGAGATCATCGTCGCCAAACAGCGAAACGGCCCGACGGGCGAGCTTGATTTGGTCTTTATCAGCAAATTCGTTCAATTTGCAAACATCGAAGAGTACCGCGAAGAGATACCGGTCATTCGTGAGGATCCTTTTTAGGTGTCCGAGGTCGAAACCCAAATAGAGCAGGCCGGACCGTCGCTTCAGGAGCTTTACGGCGAAGTGGTCGAGGGGCTGCTGCTGCGGATTTCGCGCTACAGCAAAACCGCTGACGTGGAATCCGTCCGCCGCGCCTTCGAGCTCAGCTTCGAAGCGCACAAGGGGCAATACCGCAAGTCCGGCGAGCCCTACTTTGAGCACCCTCTCGAGGTGGCAAAAATTCTCGTCGGCCTGCAGTTGGACTATCAGACCATCATCGGCGGCATTCTTCACGACACCGTCGAAGATACGTCGCTTTCCCTGGACACCATTCGCAAGGAATTCGGCGACCAGGTGGCGCTGCTCGTCGACGGCGTCACCAAAATCTCACACATGAAGATGGCCGATTACCGGCAACGGGCGGCGAGTGCCGGCGGGCCGCAGCGGGGCGTTCCCCCGGAATTTATGCGGCAACAGGCCGAAAACTTTCGCAAGATGCTGCTTTCAATGGTTCGCGACGTGCGCGTTATTTTGATCAAATTCGCCGATCGGCTGCACAACATGCGCACGCTCGGCTCGCTGCCGGAACCCAAACGCCGACGAATCGCTTTGGAAACGCAGCAGATCTACGCGCCGCTGGCTAATCGGCTGGGGCTGTCGCGCATCAAGGCCGAGCTCGAAGACTTGGCGTTCATGCATTTGGAGCCCGAAACCTACCACAAGCTGGTGCAGCAGGTGGCCGAAACCAAAGCGGAGCGTGAAAAAGAAATTCTCGAAGTGACCAAGACCATCCGCAAGGTTTTGGTCCAGAACCAAATCACCGCCCGTTTCGAAGGCAGGGCCAAGCATTTCGCCAGCATTCATCACAAAATGACCGTCCGCGGCGTTCCGTTCGACGAGATCGCCGATCTGCAGGCCATTCGCATCATAGTCAATGAAGTTGAGGACTGCTATCACGTCCTCGGCATCGTGCATTCGCTTTATAAGCCGATCAACGAAAAGATCAAAGACTATATCGCCACGCCGAAAGCCAACGGCTACCGCTCGCTTCACACCACCATCATCAGCGAGCGCGGTAAAAAGGTCGAAGTTCAGATTCGAACTGAAGAGATGCACCGCGTCGCCGAGGAAGGCATTGCAGCGCACTGGCGCTACAAAGAGGGAAAGCTTCGCGAAGCCGAGCTCGATCAGCAGCTCAACTGGCTGCGCCAGATTCTCGAATCCGAAGAGGAAGATCACGATTCGGAATCGTTTTACGATAATTTCAAGATCAACCTCTTTTCCGACGAAATATTCGTCTACACTCCGAAAGGGGATCTGTACACCCTTCCCGTCAACGCCACGCCGGTCGATTTCGCTTTTGCCGTGCACACGGACATCGGTCTGCATTGCTACGCGGCTCAGGTCAACAACCGCATTCAGCCGCTCAGCTGCAAGCTGAAAAGCGGCGACGTGGTCAGCATCCTGACTTCACCCAACAAGTTCCCCAACAAGGATTGGCTCCGCTTCGTCGTCACCAGCAAGGCGCGCTCGAAAATTAAAAAGTATCTGCGCGACGCCGAATTCGAGAGCGGTATAGCGGTGGGCCAGGAATTGTTGATGAAGGCGGCGCGGCGATTCGGTTTGAAGTATAAAGACATCAACCTTGCCGAGCTCGCGGAAAAGTTCAAATACAACTCGGAAAAACAGTTGTTGGCAGCGCTCGGCCGTGGGGACATCAAGTTGGAGACGGTGCTGCGGCGGCTTTTGCCGGAGAATCGGCCTCTCGAAAGCAAATCGCCGCTTTTGGAGATGATCGACCGCGCCCGTCGACCGCTGGCGGCCGTCAGCGTCGTCGGCGCCGACAACGTGCTGATCAACTTTGGCCGCTGCTGCAATCCGGTTCCCGGCGAGCCTATCACCGGCATCGTCACCAGGGGGCGCGGCATCGTCGTTCATGCCAACACCTGTCGCAACCTGCAGCAGCTAATCCAAAAGCCGGAGCGCATCGTTGACGTCACGTGGAATGTGATCAACAGTGCCAACCGCTTTGTAGCGGCGCTCAGCATCATCGGCGAGCGGCGCAAAAACACGCTGTCTGAAATCTCCGAGGCGGTCAACGCGCTCGATTCCACCATCGTGGGGATGAAGCTGGGCACCGATACTTCGTTGTTCACCTGCCGGCTTCATGTCGAGGTATACGATGTCTCTCACTTGACCAAGCTGAAAGCCAGGCTTAAAAAGATCGACGGCATTATTTCCGTCGAACGCCTTAACTCCGTGTCATCATAACGCATTTGATCACTATAAACCGAGGAGCAAGTACATGGAAGGTCAGAACACCAAAGGCACCATTACCAAAAAAGACGTGGCAAAGCGCACGGCAAAAATCGTCGGCGAAAAAATCTATTTGACCGAAAAGGTCGTCGACGGCGTTTTTCAGGCGTTGCGTGAGTTTATGACCGAAGCGGACCCCGAAGTGCGCATTGAAATCCGCGATTTCGGCGTTTTTGAAGTCAAAAAGACCAAGGCAAAACCCAAAGCGCGCAATCCGAAGACCGGGGAAATCATCTATGTGCCTCCTCGGAGAAAAACCCACTTTAAAGCGGGCAAACTTTTGAAAGAAGTGCTGAAAGAGCCTTTGCCGAGCGAACAAAAAGAAAAATAAAGACGATGCTCTTACCCGCGGATGAAGACCATTTGCGGCTGATTCCTGAAGGCCGTATCCTCGGCGTCGACTATGGCGACAAGCGCATCGGTTTGGCGCTCAGCGATCCGTTTCGGATGTCGGCCTTCAGCCTGACGACGCTGCCCAACCGCAGCGTTCAACAGGTCATCGGTGAACTGAGGAGCATTGTGGAACAGCACCATGTTCAGGCGGCGGTGATCGGCAGACCGCTCCATATGAGCGGAACGGCCGGCACCATGGCGCAAAAAGCGGAGGCATTCGTCCGCAAATGGGGGGAAGCGCAGCCGCAGCTCCCTCTTTTTCTTTGGGACGAACGATGGACAACCGTCAGCGCCGAGAAATTGATGCATGAAACCGGTAAGTCCCCGTCCCGCAACCGCGATCGAATCGATCAAATCGCCGCCGCCTATCTTTTACAGAGCTTTCTGCAACGCTTGGATGTTTTGAAACGAACCTCCGCATGAGCCGCTGATACCGCCATGGCCATTTTAACTTCTTTCCGTTCCGACAATCAAAGAACCAAAGACCTTCGGCAGGCGGTGCTCACCGGCGTGCTGTTCGCCCTCGCCATGCCGCCGATGAAAACCGGCTTTTTCGCCTATTTCGCCCTCGCGCCCTTTTTCTTCCTTTTGGAAGGAAAGGAGGGAGGCGAGGCACGGCGCTGGGGTTACTTGACCGGCCTCGTCATCGCACTGTTCACCCTCTCATGGATTGCCTGGGCAACCGTGGCCGGCCTGTTCGGCGTACTTCTGATATGGCCGCTTTACATCATGCTTTTCGCCTGGACTTTTTCATTTGTGCGCAAACACACCGGCGTTTATGCTTACGCGGCCGCTCCTTTCCTGTGGGTTACCATCGAATACATCCAGTCGCTCAGCGAACTGGCTTTCCCCTGGAATCATCTCGGCTACACGCAAACCTTTTGTCTGCCGCTCATCCAATATGCGGAATACACCTCTGTGTACGGCGTCAGCTTTTGGGCGGCATTGTTGAACGTGCTGTTTTTTCTCGCCGTCCGCTATCCTCAGGTGCGCAAACCGTCCCTTTTCGCGGCGACGGCTCTGTGGATTGCCGCGTTTCTGTACGGTCTTGTTGCGATGAACCTGCAATACGGTTCCGACGAGCGTCCGTCGCTTTCGGTCGCTATGATCCAGGCCAATCTGGATCCAAATGAAAAATGGTCGCCCGATCTTTATGAGAACAACTTTTCTCTTTATGAGGAATTGACCGCCCGGGTCATCGATCGTCAACCCGACCTGATTATTTGGCCCGAAACCGCCGTTCCCTTTTATTTGCGATCGGAACCGAGCTACCTGGCGCGCATCCACCGCTTGATCGATCCGATAAAAGCAACTCTTCTGACCGGCGCCCTCGATTACCAGTATTTGGAAGACGGGAGCTACGTCTATTTCAACGCCGCGCTGCTGGTGGAGCCGAATCGCCCCGGACTTCAACATCATCACAAAATGAAGCTGGTGCCCTTCTCCGAACGGGTTCCCTACAAGCTCCATTTCCCGTTCAACGCCCTCAAAAAGGTGCTGTGGAACTTTGGGTTGGGCGATTACGCGCTGGGGAAAGAACCTTCCGTGCTCGACGGCCCGCTGTACTCGAAAGAAGGCAGCCTTGCGGGCCGCTTCCGCTGCGGAACGGCGATCTGCTACGAGTCCGTTTTCGCCGAGCACGTCAGGCGCTATGTGCTCAACGGCGCCGAGTTTTTGGTCATCATTACCAACGACGCTTGGTTCGGCAGAACACAAGCGCCTTTTCAGCACAATCAAATTGCCGTCTTTCGCGCCGTTGAGAACCGCCGCGACATCGCCCGTTGCGCAAACACGGGAATTTCTTGTTTCATCGATCGCTGCGGCAGGATGCGAAATGCGACGAAAATTTATACCGAGGCGACCGTCTTCGACCGCCTTGGGCGATCTCAGGAATTGACCTTCTTCACCCGGCATGGCCACCTCTTTGTTTTCGCCTCGATGATCGTTACGGCGGCGGTGCTTCTATTGGCCGGTATAAAGGCGGTGATCAAGCGATGAAGCGTCTTCTGCTTTTGCTGTCCTTCGCCGTGCTTTTCACGGAAGCGCTGTGGGCCTCGCCGCCCCAATCGAACTACTATCTTACTTCGACTGCCATTGTCCGTTCTGCGGCCATGGGAGGGGCGTTCACGGCTATTCAAGATCCCATCGAAAGCGCCGTTTATAACCCTGCGGCTCTTCGCAGCGCTAACTACCGCGGACTTTACTTCTATCTCAACCCCGCGGGCGCAGCCGCCGTTGCTCTTTCTGCGCCACGACCTGCCGAGGATCGCCGCCTTACACCAAGCGACTTGTTTGTTCTTTTAGGTACGACGGTCTGTGCGGTGTCGTTCTCCAGCGCTCCCTTCGAAGCCGTGATTTTGCCGGCCGAAGAATCGTCTGGAAATCCCTTTCGCTCTGTGAAGGAAGCCGAGTTGTCCGTCGCCGGATTGCTCGAAAACCATCACCATACCGCGGCTTTTCGCCTTAGACCGGCCAAGCAGATCTCCCTGGGCGGAGCGTTGCTTTTTTTCAACGACACCATAGCCGGCGAAACAGGGTATCAATACCGCCGACAGGTTGGCAGCAGCTACGGCGTTCTGGTAAGGCCTTCGGATCGCTTTGCACTCGGCGTTTCCTTGTTCAACGTGCCCGAAGCAGGACGCCGAACGATGAAAGATTTTTATCACATCGATCACCATTACATGAATTTCGGCATAAGCTGGCAGCCCTTCGACGCCTTGAGCCTGGCTTTCGATTTCCGCAACGTCTCTCATGAAGATTCTCTTTCAGAAACGCCCTTTCACGGCGGCATGGAAATCCGACCGTTCGCTTTTGCCGCATTGCGGGCCGGATATTATCAAAACAACACGGCGCAGCAGGACGTGATTGCCGTGGGCTTGGGAATCGGCGACTTTCGTCCACCGGCCGAGGGCCAAAGAGAACGCTTTGTTTTATCCAAATTTCTGCTAAATTATGCCCTGCAGATAAGAAGGGCGGCCGATACTGTGATCCTGGTACATCGTGCTTCCCTGCTGATTCGTATCTAAGCCTGTTCGAACGGAATGAGGGCGGGATTGCTTCTCAGCCTTTTGTTGATGCTGTCAGCCGCTGCTGTGTTTCCGAACGAAAGGAGCAGCGCGCGAAATCTTGATGTCCTGGCTCAGCTTTGCCGCGAGATTATGGAACAACTGCCCTCGGCCGCGGAAGAAGAGGCTGTTCTCATCAATCGACAGGGAACTCCCCGGCCCGTTGACTGGTTGATTGAGAAAGAGGCGGCGGCGACGCTGCAGCAGCGCGGATTGAGCGTTTATCTTTCGGCCCCCGTTTCCGAAAGTCGTCCCATGGCACGACTCGAATATCTGCCGATCAAAAGCGACATCGAGTATAGGCGAATCGGCAAAAAAAAGTTCGTGCGTTCTGTTTCGCTGTCGCTTCATCTTCGCTATCTCGCTGCAGACGGCCGACTGCTCTTCGATGCGGTTGAGAACCGAGCTGCCGAAGATACGCTCGCATTTCGTCCGCAGCGGCTCGAGGATGCGTCGCTGGATTTCACGCGCGGAGAAAACAGGCGCTCCGCCGCAGCAAGAACCATTGAAGTCGCGGCCGCTACTGCGCTGACCGCCGCGATTGTACTGTTGTTTTATTTCTACCGAAGTCATTGATAAAAGGACCGATCATGCGCCGTTACAAATTGCTCATCGCGATGATCTCTGCGTTGCTCGCCTTCTCCTGCGCTTCAACCAAGCTTCCGGCCACTGCCGGAGAGGACGCGCGCATGGAAGCCGCCATGAAGCTTTTCAATAAGGGCAAGTATTTCGACGCTAAAGCTCAATTCCGCATCATCACGCTGAGCCACAGCGGCAGCTTGATGGCCGACAAAGCCCAATACTACTTGGCGGAATGTCACTTCAAGATGAAAGAATACCTCCTGGCCGCCTCGGAGTATGAGCGCCTCATCAAGGTATATCCCAATTCGGAATATCTCGACGATGCCAAGTTTAAGCTTGGCTTGAGCTATTACAAGCTTTCGCCGCATTACGGGCTCGATCAGGATTATACCAAGCAGGCGGTCATGCACTTTCAAGAGTTTCTTGAAGACTACCCGAACAGCGATCTTCGCAAAGAGGTGGAACAGTACCTTCTGCAGGCTCGAAGCAAGTTTGCACAAAAAGTCTACTCATCCGGCGAAATTTACCGCAAAATGAGGTATTACGAGTCGGCGGTCATCTACTATGAAAAGGTCGTGGAGGAGTACTACGACACGCCCTTTGCCCCTAAGGCGCTGTTTTGGACTGCAGAGTGTCGCCGCGCCATGAGACGCTACGAAGAGGCAATCGATCTGTTCGATGCTTTTCTGAAAAAATACCCGAACCATGAATGGCAGGCGCGGGCGCGCATCAAGCTGCGTCAGGCGCGAGACGAATACAAGAGACAGTTGGCTCACGAAAGCAGCCGAAAAGGAAAACCCGCCGAAACCGTGGGGGAGTAGAAGAAGTGAAGGTCGGCATTTACGGCGGCTCCTTCGATCCTATCCATATCGCCCATTTGATCATAGCCGAATATGCCAGGTGCGAATTTTCCTTGGACCGGATTGTTTTCGTGCCGGGATACATTCCGCCGCATAAGCGCAATCGAACCCTCTCGGAACCCCGCCATCGGCTCGAGATGGTAAGGTTGGCCGTTGCGGATCACCCGGCCTTTGCCGTATCGGATTTTGAAATCGCCCGGCGCAAAGTCTCCTATACCATCGACACCTTGCTCCATTTTGCTCAACAATACTCGCTGACGCGCGAACAGCTCTTTCTCATCATCGGTCAGGATAACCTCGAGACCTTTGACCAATGGAAAGACCCGGGAAGAATACTGGAAACGGCAACCTTGCTGGCCGTCGATCGTCCCAACACCGGCAAAAAGTTGCCGCGCGTTCTCGATAAGGCGATCATCTTTCGGCTCAATTCGCCGTTGATGGACATCTCCTCTTCAGTCGTTCGCGAACGGGTCAAAAGCGGCGCTTCCATACGATACCTCACGCCGTCGGCGGTGGAGGCCTATATTGTCGAACACCGGCTTTACAGAGAGGAACCGCCGTCATGAAGAACGTCGAACTAAAGGCGGTCATCGACGACCCCGAAAAAGTGCGGCGTAAGGCGGAGGAACTTGGCGCAAGCTTCAAATGGACGGCGTTACAGGTGGACCGCTATTGGACGGTTCCTCGAGGCAAGCTCAAGCTGAGACAGCAGGAGGGAGCCGGCGCGGAGCTGATTGCCTATATGCGCCCCGATGAGGCTCAAGCCAAAGTGAGTGAATATGTGATCTATCGCTCTCAAGATGGCGATCGACTGGCGGAAACGCTCAGCCGCGTTCTTGTCTCCGATGTTGTGGTAAGGAAAAGGCGCACTCTCTACCTTTGGCAAAACGTGCGCATCCATTTGGACGAGGTTGAAGGACTGGGATCCTTTATCGAGTTTGAAGCCGTTACAGCAGAATCAGACCTCGAATCGGCACAAGAAAAAGTTTCGCAGCTCATTTCATATTTCCATATAACACCCGCCATGATGATCAGCGGCGGGTATGCCGACTTGATGAAACAAAAGGAAAGGAAAAGTGCTTCGCAGGCTTAAGGTTTTCTACGGAAACAGCAACCCGCAGTTGGCGGAGGAGATCTGTGCTCACTTGGGCATCGAACCCGGAGCACTCAAGATCGTCAAGTTTTCGAACGGGAACATCAAAGTAAAGATCGAGGAGAACGTCCGCAACGCCGACGTTTTTGTCCTGCAGACCTCGTCGCAGCCGACGAACGATCACCTTGTCGAAATGCTGATCATGATCGACGCCCTCAAGTACGCCTCGGCCGGGCGCATCACCGCCGTTATGCCGAACTTTTTCTACAGCCGTTCGGACAAAAAGGATGAGCCCCGCATTTCCATCACGGCCCGCCTGATTACCGACCTTTTGGAAACAGCCGGCGCAAACCGCATTTTGACCATGACCCTTCATTCGCCGCAAATCATGGGTTTCCCACGGATTCCCATCGATCAGCTCTTGGCAACCCCCATTCTTGTCAATCGCTATCGACAAATGGATCTCACGAACTTTATCGTCGCTGCCCCGGATGTCGGCAGCGCCAAGTCGTCGCGCGTTTTTGCCCGCGCGCTCAATCTGCCGATGGTCATTCTCGACAAAGAGCGGCTCGGCGATCGCGAAGATGTGGTCATGATGAACGTCATCGGTGACCCACAGGGCAAAAATGTGCTGCTCATCGACGACGAGATTCTTTCCGGAGGCTCGATGCTGAAAGCTGCCCGCACCCTGAAAGAGAAGGGCGCGGCCAAGATCTACGCTTGCTGTACACACGGCTTTTTTTCCAACAACGCCCTGGAGAAGCTTCAGGAAAGCTGCATTGAAGAGGTTGTAACCACCAACACGCTTCCTCAAACAATGGTCGATCGGTACAGCAAGCTCAAGGTGTTGTCTGTGGCCAGGCTTTTTGCCGAAGCGATCCGGGCGATTCACGAGGGTAAATCCATCGGCGAGCTTTTCGAGAACATGGAAAAAGAGTTAAAGGGAGACTCGGAATGAAAGAAAGAGCGGAAGACGTCGATCTTTTTGTCCCCGGCCGGCTGTGTCTTTTCGGCGAGCATTCTGATTGGGCCGGCGGCTACCGCCGCATCGACTCTTCAATCAGCAAAGGCTACTGTCTTTTGGTCGGAACCAATCAGGGAATCTACGCCCGTGTTCGGCGCCATCCTTCCAAGTTGATCATTACGACCACGCTTCCGGACGGCTCGCAGTTGGGGCCGCATGAGATCGACATGATCCCTGAAAAGCTGCTATCCATTGCCGAAGAGGGCGGTTTTTACAGCTATACGGCCGGCGTTGCCTATTACATGCAATGTCACTATAACGTTCAGGGCCTTGAAATCGACAGCTACAAAATGGATCTGCCCATTCGTAAAGGCCTTTCGTCATCCGCCGCCAACAACGTGCTCGTCGCCAGAGCCTTCAACCAGCTTTATGATCTAAAGCTGACAAAGCGCGGCGAAATGGAGGCCGCCTATCAGGGGGAAATTTTGACGCCCTCGCGCTGCGGGCGGATGGATCAGGCCTGTGCCTACGGTAACACCCCGGTTTTCATGACCTTCGACGGTGAACGCATCGACGTAGAAGAGCTGCATCCGAAAAGTGATCTTTATATGGTGATTGCGGACCTCAAGGCCGGAAAGAATACGCAAAAAATACTCGCCGACCTGAACGCGTGCTACCCCAAAAGCGGTGGGAAAATAGGGGAGGACGTCCGCTATTACCTGGGACCCGTGAACAAGGACATCCTTTCACGCGCCAAAGAGGCGGTGACCGAAGGCGACGCAAAAAAGATCGGCGCCCTGATGAATGAGGCGCAGCGATTCTTCGACCATTTTATCGCGCCGGCCTGTCCGACGGAACTTCTTTCACCCAAACTTCACTTTGTTCTATCTTGCCCCGATCTCAAGCCGTTGATTTGGGGCGGAAAGGGGGTGGGTTCGCAAGGCGACGGATGCGTTCAATTCATCGCCAAAGGGCCCGACGAGCAAAAAGAGCTGATGAAGAAGCTGGAAGAGCTGGACACCGAGCCCTATCCGCTGGTTATTCGGGCCTCCCGTGCTGATGAAGAGGCCGAGAAAAGGAATTAAGGCGAATCAAATGAAGCGTGATCAAATCGACGTCATCTTTTTCGACCTCGGAGGCGTTCTGGTTAACGTGAACGCGCCGGCCGCAGTGATTCAGTTCGCTGCCCTGCTCGGATGCTCGGTCGAAGATGCGGCTGCTTTATGGCAAAAGCTGCAGCCGATCAACCTGAAGTACGAACGAGGCGGAATGCCGACCATGGAGTGGCTCAAACACCTGATGAAAGAGCTTAACTTCTCGGATCGGGACAGCCTTCTCAAGGTCTTCTCTGATATGTTTTCCCTCGCTCACGATGTGGTCTCGATCGCCGAGTCGCTTGCCGAAAACCATACGGTTTCGCTTTTGAGCAACACCAATCCGCTGCATTATTTTCACATTATGAGCCGGTTTCCGGAACTGCATTTTTTCCACGATCCGATTACTTCATATGCCGCACAGGCGCTCAAACCGGAAGCAGAGATATACCGTTTTGCCTGCCGTCGTCTGCAATGCGAACCTTCCCGCGCTCTTTTCATCGACGATCGGCTGGAAAACGTACAAGGTGCCGAACAAATTGGAATGATCGCGCTGCATTTTACATCCCGCAATCAACTTCGAGGTCAATTACTCGAAATGGGTTTTCAACTGTAATCCTGCGGAGGAAGCATGGCACACCTGGCAATAAACGGCGGCACGCCTGTGAGGAACACCCCTTTTCCGGTTTGGCCGGTGTGGGGCGACGAAGAAATCGCCAATCTCATCGAAGTCGTTAATAGCGGCAAGTGGGGCAGTCTTCACGGAAAAAAGACCGCCGAGTTTGAAAGACGTTTTGCCGAGTATCAGCATGCCAAACATGGTATTTGCGTCAACAGCGGCACCACCGCGTTGAGGCTTGCCTGCACAGCCGCCGATATCGATGTAGGCGACGAGGTGTTGGTGCCGGCCTATACCTTTATTGCTACTGCTTCGGCCGTCGTCGAAGCCGGAGCCGTGCCGATTTTCGTGGATATCGATTTGAACACCTTCAACATCGATGTATCAAAAGCCGAGGCCGCATTGACGCCGCGGACCAAAGGGATTATGCCGGTTCACTTTGCCGGCCGCCCGGCCGATATGGACGCCGTAATTTCATTCGCCGAGCGCCATCAACTGATCGTCATTGAAGACGCTGCCCAGGCTTGGGGAGCAGAATGGAAGGGTCGTCGCGTCGGAGCAATCGGTACGGCCGGATGTTTCAGTTTCCAATCGTCGAAAAACATCAATGCCGGCGAGGGGGGGATTATCGTCACCAACGATGACCTTGTGGCAAAAATGGCGCGTTCCCATGCCAATTGCGGCCGCAGTGAAGACGGCCTTTGGTATGAGCATTTCTATTTCGGAGGCAACTCGCGAATAACCGAATTCCAGTCCGCTGTTCTGTTGGCGCAGTTCGAACGCTATGATGAGCTCAAGGCCATTCGGCAGCAAAACAGCCGCTTTTTGGATGAGGCATTGCAGGACATTGAAGGGATCAAAGCGCTCTCTTCTGATGAACGGATTACCAGCCATGCATCGCACCTTTATATTTTCCGCTATCAAAAAGAGTATTTTGCAGGAAAAAGCAAAGCGTCCTTCATCGAGGCGATGCGCAAAGAGGGCATTCCGGTGAGCCCCGGATACTCGCTTCCGCTTTACCGACAACCGGTGTTTCTGAACAAAGCATTCGGTCCACGAGGACGGAAGGTCAATCTTCCGGTGGACTATGACAAAGTCGTTTGTCCTGAGACCGAGAAAGCGTGTTATGAGGAGGCAATTTGGCTGACGCAAAACGTCCTTTTGGGGACTCGTGAAGATATGGAAACCATCGTCGAAGCAATCGAAAAAATCTTGAAGCATTCTGACGAACTGCAGTAAGTTATCGTAATAAGAAGGAGAACCTGTTCTATGGCAGCGATTTCCGAATTCAGACGCGGTATGGCCATTCGTTTCAACAATGATGTGTGGATCATTACGGAATTCCACCACATTACGCCGGGTAACTGGAGAGCGATGGTTCGTACCAAACTGAAAAACGTAAAAACCGGTCGAGTCATCGAGAACACCTTCCGAATGACGGACGAAATCGAAGAAGTCCGTTTGGAAAGCCGCGACATGCAGTTCCTATACCGGGCCGACGACAACCTTTACCTGATGGATATAGAAAGCTTTGAGCAGACGTTTGTCCCGGCTGAACTGCTGGGCGATCAGTTGCGGTTTTTAAAAGAAGGGGAGACGGTTACGGTCTCTTTTCTGGAAGGAACGGCCATCACCGCCGAACTACCGACGACCATTAATTTCAAGGTCATTGAAGCCGAACCGGGTGTTCGCGGCGACTCTGCGACAAACTTGATGAAGAATGCGGTCATCGAAACCGGTGCAAAGGTTCAAGTGCCTTTATTCATTAATGAAGGCGACATTATAAAGATCGACGTCCGTTCCGGCAAATACTTGGAGCGGATAACTCGAGGGTAACTCTAAAGATGAAGATAAAAAGTCAGGCTTTTCATTCGATCAATTTTTGAAATAACTGCTTGACTATTTCGCCAATTTATTCTATATTTATTCGCCGGTTGGGGCTATAGCTCAGTTGGGAGAGCGCTTGAATGGCATTCAAGAGGTCAGGGGTTCGACTCCCCTTAGCTCCACAAAAGGGCGTCCATCAGAGGGCGCCTTTCGTGTTTTAAGGTGTTACGTTCGGCGCTATTGAAAGTGCTTTTTTAAAAAGGCCACGCTTCTAACTACATTTCTGGGCTAAAATAGGAAGGTGAAGAGATGATTCCGGAGTACGATCCTCAGACCATAGAACCTAAATGGCGGAAAACGTGGGAAGAAACCGGCCTATATAAAACCGATCTTTCCAAAACGGAAAACAAGCTGTACTGTCTTGTGATGTTTATTTATCCATCAGGGGATAAGCTTCATATCGGTCATTGGTACAACTACGGCCCGACAGATACTTGGGCGCGATTCAAGCGGATGCAGGGATACAACGTTTTCGAACCGATCGGTTACGATGCATTCGGGCTTCCGGCTGAAAACTATGCCATTAAAGCAGGCATTCACCCGGCAATCAGTACGGCAAATAATATCCGCGTCATTCGGGAACAGTTAAAAGCCATCGGCGCAATGTATGATTGGGATTGCGAGATCGACACCAGTCAGCCGGAGTACTATAAATGGACACAATGGCTTTTTCTGCAGTTATACAAGAAAGGACTGGCTTATCGTAAAAAGGCGGCAGTCAACTGGTGCCCGAACTGCGGGACGGTTCTTGCGAACGAACAAGTCATTAACGGACATTGCGAGCGCTGTGAAACAGAAGTTCTGCAAAAAGATTTGGAGCAGTGGTTTTTTAAAATCACGGATTATGCCGAACGGCTTCTCGAAGGCCATGATCGTATTCAATGGCCCGAGAAGACCATTACCATGCAGAAAAATTGGATCGGCAAAAGCACCGGCGCCGTTATTCGATTCAAGCTCGAAAATCGATCGGATTATGTGGAAGTTTTTACCACCAGAGCGGATACTCTTTTCGGCGTAACATATATGGTTCTGGCGCCGGAACATCCTCTTGTGGAGCAGTTGACGGCCCCCGAATATAAACAAGCGGTTGAAGAATACATTCTGCAAACCCGCAAAACGAGAGAGATAGAACGGCTCTCTACGGAAAGAGAAAAAACCGGGGTCTTTATCGGGAGCTACTGCATCAATCCGGTCAACGGTGAACGCGTTCCGATTTGGATTGCCGACTATGTTCTTCTCACTTATGGCACCGGCGCCGTCATGGCAGTACCGGCTCACGACGAACGTGATTTTGAATTTGCCAAAAAGTATCATCTTCCGATCAGACAGGTAATCAGCAAAACCGGGAGAATAGATCAAGAAACACTTGAAGCGGCATTTACCGAGAGCGGCGTCATGGTCAATTCCGGGCGCTTTACCGGCATGAATTCCGAAGAAGGGAAAAAGGAAATTGTAAAGTATTTGAAATCTCAAAATCTTGCTGATTTTAAAGTAAACTACAAGTTAAGAGACTGGCTCATCTCTCGCCAGCGGTATTGGGGCGCTCCGATACCCATAATCTATTGTGATTCTTGCGGTGAGATGCCTGTCCCTGAAGATCAATTGCCGGTCAAACTTCCGGAAAATGTTCAGTTTACAGGTAAGGGAACATCACCGATCGCCACTGCACCGGAATTTGTCAACACGACGTGCCCGAAATGTGGAGGGAAAGCTCGCCGTGAGGTCGATACCATGGATACTTTTGTTTGTTCTTCCTGGTACTATCTCCGTTATCCCAACCCGCATTTGCAGGACAGAGCGTTTGATACAGAGTTGGTCAATAAATGGCTGCCGGTCGACCAATATGTCGGCGGAGCCGAACACGCGGTGATGCATCTTTTGTACGCCCGCTTTTTCACAAAAGTACTTTACGACTTGGGCCTTATAAACTTTGATGAGCCGTTTACTCGCCTGGTTCATCAAGGAACCATCACGAACAAAGGCGCAAAAATGTCGAAGAGCCGAGGAAATGTCGTAAATCCTGATATTTTTGTGCAAAAGTACGGATCCGACACTTTCCGAATGTATATGATGTTCATGGGGTCCTACGAAGAGGGCGGCAATTGGAGCGATGAGGGAATTAACGGCGTCCATCGTTTCTTGAATCGTGTATGGAGGCTAATCTTCACAATATTGGAACAAAAGCCGACCGGGGATGAAACCGCCGAGTTCAACAAGCTTTTATGGCGACAACATTATACCGTAAAATATTGTACTCAGTCACTGGAGCAGTTTCATTTTAACACTGCAATCGCCAGGATCATGGAGCTGGTGAACGATCTTTACCTATATATTCAAAATGTTTCGCCCGAAAAACAAAATACAAAACTCTTCGAGGAAACACTGCCGACTCTCATTCGATTGATTGCTCCTTTTGCGCCGCACTTGGGTGAAGAGCTTTGGGAGGCAATAGGCGGAAGCTATAGCGTATTTAATTCTCCCTGGCCGTCATACGACGAGGCATTACTTAAAACAGAGGTCATCAAGTACGGAATTCAGGTTGATGGTAAAATCCGCGGACAAATTGAAATCGACGCCTCAGTGCCGGATGAAATCGCTATTGAGACTGCAAAGGAAACGGTAAAGAAACATCTTGAAGGAAAAGAAATTGCAAAATCGATGGTTGTTCCGCGAAAACTGATCGTTTTTGCGACGAAATAAAAAATAATCTTACATATGGGGGGATTCCGATAAGTTTTTTAAGTTTTTCAAAAAATGATTGAAAAAGAGAAGGAAAGAAAGGTGGAAGATTATGCTTTAGTATCATTATTAGACATAACTATTATTATGCCTTATTGAGCGCTTCTTTTTTCTTTGGATTGTCAGTCCATCGTTCAATAAATTTTGTTATTGATGCCGACGATCATTGTTCATTCCATTTCCTTGCTTGCGCCGGAAAATGGTGCGTTATTAAAATACGCGTTATCCAATCAGATTTTGCAGCATCAGCCTCGACTTTTCTTTCAGCGGCGTAACTTGTGCCGACCACAAGATTTCTTCCAAATGTTGCCGCGCAGCATCACGTTGACCGACCTCTATGAGCGCCTGAGCCAAGCAGAATCTCGCCTTTAAGTTATTTGGATTTTCGGTTACGGCTTCTTCAAGAAAATGGATGGATTGCATCGTTTGCTTGGCTTTAAAGCTTGATATCCCCAAAAGAGTCAGTACTACGCTGTCTCGTTTTCCCAATTCATAAGCTTTCTGTGCGGCTTCTAACGCCTTTTCATGCATGGCAAAAGCGTCATATATCATTCCTGCTTGTTTATAAAAGCTCGCCCGATTTGGCGTCAGCTTTATAGCTCTTTCTATGCAATCGATTGCTCCTTCTTTATTGCCTAATCTAAGATTGCAGATTGCTCTTGCAGCCCAAGCATTGGAATCATCGGCAAACATTCGCAAGTATTCACTATAAGCTTCGGCTGCCGCCGTAAAATCGTTGCGAACAAACGCTTGATGTGCCTTTTTCTTGAGCTCAAGCTTTGATTTAAGCTCAGATGAGGTTTGTACATTCTCCAACAGCTTTGTTTTCTTTTTAATTGCTTCCAAAGCTTCTTGAGCTGCTTCTCCTAATCTCCCTTCTGGGGAAAGCTTAAGAACGGCTTTAAAACATCGACTCGCATTGTCATAATCTTTTTGCGTCAGATAAACTTTACCAAGGCCCAAGTAGGCTTTGGCATCGTTCGGCGAAAGCATAACGGCATGCTCGAAAGCTTTAATCGCTGCATCATATTTTTTCTGCAAGCTTGCCACTGCTCCCCAATTAACCCATGCCGCTTCATAATCTGCTTGAAGTAAGAGTCCTAACTTCAAGTATAATTCTGCGTTGGACAATTGGTGCTGCTTCGAGTAAATGCTTCCCAACAAAAAGCAGGCGCGATAATAAATCGGGCATATCTTGAGCACTTCCTTCAAATTATTGATGCCCTTCACATACTGCTTCATCTCAACGAGCGCCAATCCGAGATTATAATAAAAGTCCGGATCATTGGGGCATTTGATGATCGCCTGGCGCCACAAGGCGGTTGCGCGCGAAAAGTCCTTCTCCTTTATCGCATTTAACGCCTGTCGATTCATATCCTCGCCTTCAGGATCCGCAATTTTCGCCTTCCATTCCAGTGATATGCTTTCTGCTTGAATCTGGACCTCAAAGTGATCAGCTTGACCTCGAAAATGACGTCCTAAGAAGGCGGTCAATTCCTTGGGGTCGTTTATTACTTCAACGACCTGAGGGAACACTTCCTGCAAGTGCCCCTTTGAAAAAGCAGCTCGAAAGGTCTTTGTCCGCTCTCTGTTGCTCTTGTTTTCAATTTGCTCAACGTTTTCCATAGGCGCTCAAAGTTGCTGAAAATGTCCTCTTGTTGCCTGTACAAAGTCGCGCGTCATTTTTTCTTCTACTAATCTTCGTAACCGGTAGGGTTATTGCTTTGCCATCTCCATACATCTCGGCACATATCAAGCAGATTTCTTTCGGTTTTCCAATCCAGTTCCCTGTTTGCCTTTTGAGGATCGGCAAAGCAAACGGCAGCATCGCCGGGGCGGCGCCCGACGATTTCGTAGGGTATTTTTACGCCGGACGCCGTTTCAAAAGCTTTAACGACATCCAATACGCTGTAGCCGGTGCCGGTTCCGAGGTTATAGATATGTATGCCGCCCTCTTTGTTGATTTTTTCCAACGCTTTCAAATGCCCCACGGCCAGATCGACCACATGAATATAGTCCCTAATGCCTGTGCCGTCCGGTGTGGGATAATCATTACCAAAGATCCTAAGCTTTTCCAATCTGCCGACTGCAACTTGAGCGATGTAGGGCATGAGGTTATTCGGTATGCCTTGCGGGTCCTCTCCAAGTCTTCCGCTTTCGTGGGCTCCTACCGGATTAAAATAGCGAAGAATCACAAAACGCCAATCTTGATCAGAATTGTACAAGTCGCTAAGAATGTGCTCGATCATCAGTTTGGTGCGTCCATACGGATTAACCGCCTGCAGCGGAAAGTCCTCGGTAATAGGGGATTTTTGAGGATTTCCGTAAACGGTCGCAGACGAACTGAAAACCAATTTTTTGACTTTATGGCGGCTCGCCGAATTCAGCAAGTTAACTGTGCCGACGACATTGTTCTGATAATACCTCAAGGGAAATTGTACGGATTCCCCGACGGCTTTCAGACCCGCAAAGTGGATGACCGCATCAATTGACTCGTTGTCGAAAACTGTTTCCAAAGCCTTTTCGTCTAAAAGGTCCACTTTGTAAAAAGAAGGCCTTTTTCCCGTCAGCTCTTCAATTCTTTTCAGCACCGATTCTTTGCTGTTGGACAAGTTGTCGACGATCACCAGTCGATAGCCGGCCTTCAACAATTCGACACACGTATGACTTCCGATGAATCCTGTTCCTCCGGTGACTAAAATGTTTTCCAATTGCATCTCTCCTTTTCTAACAATGTCGGCAGCCTTTTCTTCAACAGCAAAACTCGGGCGGATTTTCTTAATGGCTCAATAGTTCCGCGCTAATTTATTACGCAGCGGACGAATTTCAAAACGGCTTTTGATTCCGTTTTCTCAACAATCGTGCCGTTCGCACCTGCCACTCTTCTTTCACCCCAGACGGAAATCTCGCTTTCCCCAAAGCGCTTTCAACCTCAACGATTTGCTCACACCGGCGTAAAACGGAAAGCGCCTTTTCAAAGTCCTTTTCAACATGCTCATAGTATTTCGCCAACTCTTCTCCTGCTCTTAAAGACCAGCCGGTTACGGGCAGCAGCTCACATAAAACAGCGGCCGCCTCGCGAAACCTTTTGGCCCTTTTCAAGGTCATTGCATAAGTAAAAAACAGTTCCGGGTTCACTCTGATTGTCGATGACTGGAATGTGTGTACAGCATTTTCGCAAAGTGACGCCGCGTCATCTTGGAAGCCCGCCTCATTCAGCATTCTATACATCCAAACACGATCGGCGCTTCCCTGCCTTCCTGGTTCACTAAAGAGTCGATCAATCTCGATAAGCAGGCAGGCCATCGACAAGAGGTCCTGCACGTTGTGTTTCAAGATCGGGAGGATGGTCTGAAAATCTCTCGTCTGCAGAAACCGGAAAAAGGTTTTCGGAATCTCGGAGCCGGGGATATCATTGTTTCTTTGAACATGCAACAATTGGTATTCGACATCGCTCAATGTGCATGAAGGCAGTTTCTTTTTCCAAAGCCGCCTAACCGTCTTCAGCAAATCGATATGTGCGATTTCTTCAAGGTCACGCGTGCTCAATCTGTTCAGTACGAATCTGTTTTTCAAAAGCGGCAGGTCGAAGCTTTTGCCGTTATAGCTGACCAAAGATGTTATCTTTTTTTGTCGCAGCGTTTCAACAAAGGCGGTCAGCGTTTCAAGTTCATAGTCAAAGTCCGACATAAGAAATTGCCGAACGACGAGCTCACCTTCCTCCAAAAAGGCGGTTCCGATTAGAAATGCATAGGTTCCGGTCCCTCCCGCAAGACCGGTGGTTTCGGTATCGATGAGGAGCAGATTTTGGGGGAAAACATCAAGAAATGCTCTATCTCCGGCAACCAAAGCCAGGGTTCGAGGACTCACTTCGCTCATCATTGTGGGGAAAAAAGAGCCGTAAAGAAAATCGGCGGCAAATCGTTTCTCTCGGATGACCCAGCCGTGCTCTTCTAAAGCATAAACTCTTTTTTCTGCGTGAAGCTCCTGACTTTTCATGTCGCCGGCAGGCAGGGAGCCGCGAAGTCCATAAAGTTTTTCTTTAATGGATAGCATGGCTCACGCTTCATTCCTACAAATATGCGTCAGGATGTGCTTTGCCGCTTCTTTTCCGCGTTCGCCTATCTCCAGAACAGGGCCTACGCAAGAAGGGCACCCTTGCAGACATCCGCAACGGTTCACCAAATCGAGTGCCGCAGAGGCCGCTTCCAAGAACATGCCGAAGAGCTTGTTGCTGAACCCAATCCCGCCGGGATAGTGATCCCACAAATAGATCGTCGGACGATTCGTAAAGGGCGATTTGACCATGGGCATGGCGGAAAAGTCGCGCCGGTCGCACATCAAAAAAATCGGCAGGACGTTTCCGAGAAGATTGGCTGCCCCCTTCAGGCCGCCGCCCAGGTCATCGAGTGAGTAGGTCGAGTGCTCTAAAAAACTGGCTGGCAATGCGTACCAGAAGGCGGTTGTGTGCAGCTCGATCTCCGGAAGATAGATTTTTCCCCAACCGAGGTTTTCGTGGGTTGAAAATTTTATTTTCTTGTACATGGTGGCCACACTGGTTACCGTTACTTCTCCGTGGCCGTAAAGATCGGTGCCGCGGTCCCGTTCTTCTAAAACGTCGATCACTTTCAGGTCGCTTTTGAGCTGGGCATCGGTATAATGATCGACCTGAACTTGTCGCACATAGGCCTTTCGTCGTTCCCAATCGAGTTTATCGACGTGGTATTGCCGTCCTTCGTGAATGTATATGGCGTCGTCGTGAACCATGAGGGGCGCCGCAAACAGGTCGATCTCGCCGATGACCTTTTCTTTCGGATCGGTGGTGTCGATGATCACAACGTTTTCCTCGGCGGCGTTTCGCAGGCTGATGACTTCTGCCGGGTAGATTTCCGCCGTCCAGTGCCAGCGGTCGTGCGATCTGTGAAGAACGTTCTGCTCTTCGAGATATTCAAGAATTTCAGCCGTGGCATCCAGACCGCCTTTGCCGTTAAAGTCGGCGCCGAACCGCTCTTCCGCTTCAAAGGGCAGCTCGAATGCAGCGCATTTGATGTGGCTGAGCAGGATATGGAGATTGTCGGGATCGATAATGGCCGCTTCCGGCGAACCTTCCCAAAAATAGTGGGGATTTGCGGCGATGTATTGGTCAAGGGGTGAAGAAGAGGCAACGAGTACGGCCGCGGAAGTTTCCAGCCTCCTCCCTGCTCTGCCGGACTGTTGCAGCGTAGCGGCGATGGTTCCGGGATAGCCGGCGATGACGGCTGCCTGAAGCATGCCGATGTCGACGCCGAGTTCGAGGGCATTGGTGCTGACAACGCCGATGATCTTGCCTTCACGAAGGCCGCGCTCAATCTCCCGTCGTTCCAACGGCAGATAGCCGCCGCGGTATCCCCGCACCGAAGAGGCATCCCTTTTCAAACGGCGCAATCCTTCGCGCAGATAGGTCAGAAGAATTTCGACATTCATTCTGCTGCGGGCAAAAACAACCGTCTGAATGCGGTTGCCCACGAACTTGAGGGCTATTCGCTCGCTTTCCTTGATATAGGACTTGCGGATGCCCAATTCTCTGTTGACGACGGGCGGATTGTAAATGATGAAATGCTTTTCCCCCCGCGGTGCACCGTTCCGATCGATCACGGTCGCCGGTTCTTCAATCAGCCGTTCGCACAGCTCCAACGGATTGGCAATGGTCGCAGAACAGCAGATAAAAACCGGTCGCGAACCGTAGAATTGGCAGATGCGCTTGAGCCTTCGGATCACATTTGCAAAATGGCTTCCGAATGCACCTCGGTAATGGTGAATTTCGTCTATAACGACATATCGCAGGTTTTCGAAAAGCCTAATCCAGGTGGTGTGGTGCGGCAAAATACCGGTATGAAGCATATCGGGATTGGTGACGACGATATGGCCGCTGCTTTTTATCGTTCGGCGCGCGGATACCGGCGTATCGCCGTCGAAGGTATAGGTCTTTATGTCGAAAGACCCTGCGCTCTGAAGCCCTTCGATGATCGTGTGCAGCTCATGGACTTGATCCTGGGACAATGCCTTGGTAGGAAAAAGAAAGAGTGCTCTTGAGGCGCTGTCGTTCAGAATGCTGTTAAGGACCGGCAGATTGTAGCATAGCGTTTTCCCCGAAGCCGTGGGCGTTACGATGACGGTGTTGCGGCCGCTGCAGATCGACCTCACCGCTTCGGCTTGATGGGAGTAGAGTTTCGAAATGCCGCGTTCCTTGAGCACGTCGACCAATTCTTTTCGAAGCATTTCAGGAAACGGCGTATAGTCCCCTTCCTTTGCGGGAATGACTTCCCATCGCGATACACACGACATAAAGCGGGCGTCACGCCGGAAAAGATCGAGAACCTGTTCGATGGTTAAATTCACGTTCCTGCAGACCTCGAATGAATTTTGACGATGCCGGCCCCGCCGTCGACCGTCACATAATCGCCGTCATGGATGATCGCCACGGCATTATGGACGCTGGTGACCGCAGGCAGGCGGAACTCCCTGGCAACGATTGCGGCGTGTGAAAGAACGCCGCCGTTTTCCATCACCAAGCCTCCGATTCTGCCGAACAGCGGCGTCCAACCGGGGTCTACCGCCGAGGCAATGATGATTTCGCCTTTTTCCGCAGCGGAAGCGTCTTCGTATGATCGGGCAATACGCGCTCGGCCTGTAACTTTTCCTTCACTGACCGCCACCCCGATCAACAGCCTTTCCCTCCCGTTCTCTTTAGAGCTCGTTTGCTTTACGGCTTTTCCGGCCGCTGATTGACTCTTTCTTTCATTAACCAAGGAACGGGAGTTCGCCGTATTCTGAAGAGCTCTTTCCAGTTCACACATATTGAGGTAAAAGACGTCTTCACATTGATCGAGAACGCCGCGAAACTGAAGCTCGGAACCCACTCGCAGCGAGGCTTGCCGGCTAATATATAAAATCCTATGCCAGAAATCACGTTGATTTTCACGCAGCAGAACGAATTCACGAGTCATGTCTGTGAGAAGTTTAAAAACGAACTGATAGAAGGGCTTTTTAAAGCGAGACATTTTCTCGAGTTTAAGATTCAAATAATTCAATATCTCCCTACGAGTCAACAGATTTTTTTGATAAGCATCAAGTAAAGGTTGAAGCTCCTTACGGTTCCGAAAGATTTCAGCCGGCCTGTCTATCCAGCAAGGCTGAGAAAAGTCGAGGCTGTTGCTCCGATGGCCGTGCTTTCGCATAAAGGCTTCCAGTTGCTGCTGATCCTTAGGGTTACAATTGAAGAGCGCTAAATTGGCCGCAACGGTGGCGTTTTCTCCGGGAACCGCGGCAAGCACTTCACTGCTGAACCTTTCGCCCGTGCTCAGCACCAGAAAATGATCCATAAGAGCGGTAAAGATCTCGGCGAATACAAGACTCCAGCGGTGAATGGATAAAAAGATGTCGGAAATTATCTGGGTTTCTTTCAAAAGCCACATCGCCTGGTCGATCGAAAGGTTCTTTAAAAGGCCACGATATTCTTCAAGAACCGGTTGCCGCTCGGAAACAAAACGACGCCATATTTTAAGATTATAGCGCGGGATCCATTGAAAGTCTCTCAGCATCATTCTTGAGACCAAAAACGGCAAAGCACGCAAAAGGGAAAAAATCCAATTGTAGGAGTGAGCATTAATAGAAAGCATAAAGCGCTTTTCCACAGAAAGCAGGCGTGGCGGGAAAATGCTGTAAAGGGCATAAAAAGCGGAAGCGCGTGCGTGCGGAAATCCATTTATGAGCCGAAGCAGAGGCTTTTGCGCAGCAAGCCGATCTCGGCCGAGGAACTTGAGCGGCTGTTCCAAGGCATTACGACTGATGATCGGCTGAAGAAAAGACCAGGCAAGCGGCGAAAGCGGACGATCAAAGCGCTCGCTGAAAAAAAAGTTGCTCCATTCCTCTCCTTTGTCATCGGTTTGGTGTGCGGGGCGGCGTCGAAAAGTGATGGGCCTGGCCTGAAGAATCCAGAGCTCGCCGTCGGCCAGGCTCCATTCGATGTCAACCGGGCGATGAAAGAGTCGCTCAATATGCAGTCCGATCTTTATCAATCGATTGAGCAGGCCGTCGGTCAACGTCAATTCATCCTTGCCGCCTTCTGTTCGCTCGATGATTCTCTTTTCTTGTTTGTCGACGATGACTTGAAAGGGATGTTGTGCACCGGAAGCGATCGCTTCACACCCGCCGGAATGGTATTCGATCAGCATCAGGCCGCGCCGACTCAGGGGATGGCTTGAGAACAGAATTCCTGAAAAGCGAGCATCAATCTGCCGTTGAATGATGACGGCGACCTTGGTCTCGCTTACTCTCTGAAATCGGGAAAATCGTGAGAGGTAGCTCACCAGCTTCGGCGACATAACCGAGCTTTGCACTTTCTGGAGAGCGAAAGCAAGGTCGGATAAACTTTTTACGTTAAGAATGGACTCGAGCTGTCCGGCGAAGGAGGCATTTTTACGGTCTTCGAAAGAGGCCGACGAACGTACTGCTACGGTTTCGGAGAACAGATTAATTCCATTTTTCGCACAAGCCTGTTTGATGGCATCAATTTCCCGATCATCGAATGATGCGCTTTGATTTTCCTGCTTTGGCCCCAGAGGGATGACAATAAATGGCGGGACTGGAAGACCATGACGGCGTAAAAAAGCCAAATTGCGCGCTTTATTACCGCATAGACCAGCATGGCGGCTGATCATTCGGTAGTCTGCAATCGGTTTTAGAATGGTCATGTGGTTTTCTGAGGCCGCACCGAAGCTGCCGACTATGAGGTTCAAGAATGTCCTGCCGACCCGAAGGTCGGCAGGAGGTTATTCAGCGTTATCAGGTTGGTTCATGCGGTCGGCCTTTTCAAAATCCGACACAAGCCGAGAAAGCCGAGGATCGTCAGCGACTGTGCTGTCCAAAGGAATGCGGCTGTTTTGGTAGTTGATGATTTTTTTATGCTCATTCAAGGTCAGCTTGAGTTCGCCGAAATATTTGCCCAAACTCGGCGTCGTCACCAAAACGGGTATCCGGTTGGTGCTCTGCGTCACTCTATAGTATTCTCCGCCGACGACCACGACATCGATGTTGGGAACTTGTGCCAGCAGATCTTCCAACACCTGATAGCGGCCGTTGTACAAAAGAACGACCAGGTCGCATTTGCTCAATTCAGCAACCGCCTTCTTCGCCGCAGGAATAGGATCGGTGCTGATAACCTTCGGCTCGTTGAGGTTTTCATGAAAAAGCGCCTCTCTCCGATCGCATAATCCGAATATGCCGACCGTGATCTTGTCAAAAGCCGGTTGCCCATTTTTGGCCGAGGCGGAGAGCTTTTTAACCAGGTATTGGTTGGTAAACGGCTTTCCGGTTTCCAAGTATTGAACATTAGCGGCAACAAACGGCACATCGTACCGCTCTCGCATGGTCTGGAGATACTTGCCGCCCAGGCTGAAATCTTTGACCGCCAAATTGACGGCGTCATAGCCCAGCATGGACAATCCTTTGATCAAGAATTCGCTCTGCAGGGCGGCATTGGCAGCATAACCTTTCATGAAACCGCCCGCATCGACGATCAAATAAAAGCCGCAGCTGTCCTTTTTCTGTTCTAAAAGGGTTGCTCTCCGAGCTAACCCGCCCATCGGCTCCTTTCAGCCGCAAGGAGTCAAATAGCCGGTAATGTCGTTCGAGTAAAAGATCGACAACACGGCGGTGCCGCTGCCTTCAGGTGTGTTGCTCGAACCGCGACAAGCCGTAAGCAGAAGAACAACAGCTATGAGATTGATACAGGCGTTCCTCATGGTTCTCCAAAAGGCTTTTTTCATCAGTTCTTCTTCTCCAGTGACTGCTCCAACTTGGGTTTCAGCTTAAAGATGATCAAATTGTCTTTTACAGTTTGGTCGCCGTCAATGGGGTAACGCGTGTCGAATACGACGCGGCTGAATTTGACCGAGGCATCGGCGGTATAGCCTAAGCGTGCCCGAATGAAAGGCCCTTTGTTGAGCGGAATCTCTTTTTGGTCCGTCAGCAAAAAGACATTCTCGAAAGTGAGAGCGTACCGATCAGGGTCGGTCAGCACCAGCGGCTTGCCCGGTTTGATTCTGCCGTTGCATTCGATTTCGATGGTGCGTTCATCGATTGCACGCACATTGCGAATGGCCGTTCCGTCAGGGATCGTCGGTTCTGTTCCCTTAAAGTAGACATTAAACTCAACCCGTCGATTCCTCTGCCGTCCCTCTTCGGTGGTATTGCCGGCGATCGGCCGCGATTCACCGTATCCTACCGGCATAAAAAACCGTTTCGGATCGATTCTTTCAATCTTGGTCAGATAATCGATCACGCTGTTCAAGCGTCTCTGTGACAATTGGATGTTATAGTCTTCTTCACCGATCCAGTCGGTATGCCCGGAAAGCTGGATTTTCGAATCGGGGAATTTGTTGAGGATTTCAGCGACGCGTTTCAGAGTCGGAATCTCGCTCGGCCTGATTGCGGCCTGATCGAAATCGAAGAACACCATAAAGTGATAGCCGGTAGGGACGCCCTCCGGAGAACGATCGATTCCGGTTTCTACGATCGGTCCGCCGGCTCCGCCGATGATGGTTTGAACGTCTCTGAGCTTTTTTTCCAAATCTTTTCTTAGACTATCCAGGGTCTCCTTTTCCTTTTCCAAGTCGCGGATGATCATTTCCTGTCGTTTAAGCAAGTCTTCCGCATAAAGAATTTCTGGCAGCGCTTTGAAGGCAAAATGTAGCGACAAGCGATGCGCGGCTTCATCAAAAGCTGGAAGCGGCGCGTAGGCATAATCGAGCCGCATGAGCGAATTGTTGACGGCTCTCAGCGGAATGTTGAGGCCGAACCCTGCCGCCCATACTGAAGTCGACGTTTCTTTCAACTTGTAGCCGGCCCGAAGCGCAAAGATGTCGCTGATCACGACCTCACTGCCCAACAGGAATTTGGCCTGTTCTTTTCGTGTCCACACCACGTCGCCGGAGAGCATAAATTCGCTGTACTCGTTGCCGCCGCCGATCGGGAGGCACAGTGCGGCGCCGGTGCGGTAGGTTTCCGGCAAGGGTGACTTCCACACATCGAACTTTATCTTGGATGCTGATAAGTTTTGTACGGCAGCGCCCAGGGTAAAATAGGGCATCGGCATGAACTGCAGACCGGCATCGAAAGCCCACACGGAACTATTTTCCCCCACTAAATTTTGAGAGAGAAATTTTCCTGCGATTCCAAGGCCGAGTTGCGTTCTTCCAAGCGGAAAATATTTTCCATACCCGAGAGCCGCCATCATGTCGCCGCTGATGCCGTTTCCGCCCAAGGGGGTAAAAAAGGGATCGAGCTGTTCGATCTTGCCTTCGTCAAAGTAGGTCAAATCAATGGCGACCACGCCGTATTTTGCAAAATCACGAAAAGAGAGCCCTACGCTGTCGGCTCGGTCTCTTCCGATAGGATAGGCAAAGGCAATATTTCCCTGCTGCGTATCTCCGATCCAACTGTTAAAGTTGGCGCCAAGGCTTGCCGTCTTCAATCCTCCTAGACCGCCTACGTTGAAGCGCATCAGGTTGGCGTCGCCGGTCATGGCAGTGAAGGCTTCGCCCATGGCGGTGGAACGGGCGGCGGGATTGATCTTGAGGAACGGCGCTGCGTGATAACCGACCCCCGTTTGAGCCGCCGACGCTCCGCATAGCACGGCCGTAGAAAGGACCGTCACCTTCCACATCAAGCGGAAAAGACCGTGATCCCCTGTTCTTTTTATTCTCATGATCTCTTTTTCTCCACTCATCTTGAAAGGTTCAACGAATGATCACAAACTTGACCAAAGCGCTCAGTTGTTCCACAGCGCCGCTTTGCGTCGTCGCCTCAGCCTTGACCTTAACCCAGTAGGTACCGCTTGCGGCCGGCAGACCGGAGTCCGTCTGCAGCGACCACCAATTGTTGATGTGTCCGTACTGTCCCATCGGCACAGTGTTGCTGCCCCAGTCGTCGAAGCGAACGGTCTCTCCCGGAATCTCGGCAACCTTTTCACCGGCCAAATTAAAGATCTCGAGCGTCTTAATGCTCAGAGCGCCCGTCGAAGATCCGATTCTCATCCGGAAGGGATGCGGACCGGACGCATAAAACGGGTTCGGAGCAACCTGACAGTAAAGCGGTTTGGTCGATTGAATCACCAAAGCGGTGTCGGCCACGGTAATGAATCTGCGCGTGGGAAATTCCGCCTTTTTAAAGTTATCGTAATAGATGACTTGGATGTCATCGTTCGGCCGCGCGTAAAGCATGTAATCGCCCTGGGAATAGTTCAGCGCGTTTCTGAGGACGATGCCGTTCTGGGATGAAAAGATGCCGGTTCCGTATTGACCGTCATTTCCCGGCTCCTCGTAAAGCGTCAGCACCTCGCTGTCATTAGTAGAGGGGTTGAAAAAGCGGACTTGAATCGAATCTTGTGCAACCAGGTCGATGCTGCGGTCGCGCTCGTTCGTCACGCGCGCAAAAACCCGCTGATTGAGCTCGGCGCGGCTGATCGCTGTCCCTGCCTGATTCAGGATGCTCAACTCCCCCAGCACGCCTTCGATGACCGGTATTGAAGCGGCCAAGGTTTCCGTCGGCCGCAGGGAAGAAGTAAAAGACGCGGCCAATACGTCGCGATCGAAAACCTCCAAGGTATCGTTGAAGGCCTTTACACTTTGCGGACCGGCGACCACTTTGAGTAAGATACCGGTCGGAGCGCTGTAAAGGAGGTTGATGGTATCGCGTTTGACGGTCAGGGTTTCGCTGTCGAGGCTCAGATTCGAGGTGACGTTGATATCGAAAGAATTACCGGGCTCCATAATATTGAGCAATTGCACATAGGCCTTGTCGGCAAAAATGGAGTCCGTAGTCGACGGAATATAGCGGGCGGCCGTATAAAACGGCTTCGGCATGCCGTCGCGGTCCGTAAAGGCTAATGACGGCGGTTGAATAACGGTTTCGCGCCACGAAATTCGCCATTTGTCGAGACGAGGCGTCAACGAACTGTTGTAGGTAATCAGCCGAATGACCATGTGCAGTCGCGGCGTGCCGAAAAGTTCAGTATATTGCCCCAAAGGAATGATGGTCGGTTCAAAGGTAACCTGCAAGGGTCCGAGGTTGAGAAGCGTACGATCCGGAAAATCTGCATCGGCGAGACTGACCCAAAACTGCAGGTTATTCAAGTAGAATCGCTCTTCTTCGGAAGGCCGCCAATTCAGACGAAGCGTATCCCAACTGACATAAACCGGCTCACTTGCCGTCGGTGAAGCACCGATGGGGTACAAAGAAGAGATGCGCGAATAGATATGCGGCTGCTTGGATGTATCGAAATACTGATAGCTCACACGAACCCTCTCGACAACGGGCGTGAGTCGCGGATCTTCGCTGGTTAGAAAAGCACGAATCTGAAAATAGCGGTGCACCTTATGTTCAGAAAAGAGAACGGAATCGATGGAATTATAGTAAGAAGTCGGCGTACCATCCGGCCCGCGCCAACTCAGCCCTTGATTAGGAAATTGAGCGCTTGAACGAAACTGCAAACGAACCCGCTCATTGTTCAGGTTAAGGCCGTTGAACGTCAGCGTTTCGAAATCGACATCCTGCCCCAGGTCAATGACGTTTGAGACGAAAATCTTTTCTTCAGCGGCAAAGCTCAGCTCAACCGGAATCCAGACATTCGGCTCTGAAAAGAACTGACACGCCAACAGACTATCGCTCCCATAGAAATCCACGTCATCAACGGAATAGACCGGATTCGGCCATTCGTAGTAGAATTCGGCATTTTCCGGACTTACTTCAATAATTCGATTATTCCCCTTGTCGGCGATGATGACGCGTCGCGTCGTCGGATTCCAATCCGCATCGGAAGGGTTTCGCAGATGAGCGGAATCGCTTCCGGCCGTACCGTCGCCGAAAGCCCAGGTAACCGACTGGTCATTGCGATTGACAAGAAGCACTCGATGAGCGGTTTGATCGGTGATCAAAATATGGTCGCCGAGAATTTCATCGGCAACATATTCGACATCGACGGGCGAAAAGCGATTGTCCGGCCCGCTGTATTCCCAAACGATAGGGTCTTCGTTTACCGGCTTTGTTTCATCGACAATGATGACGCGCTTGTTGCCGGTGTCGGCGATCAACACTTCGTTGGAACCGAGAATTTTAACAGCATCCGAAGGGCTGTTGAGCAAGCCCTCGCCGATGCCCGCCGTGCTGACGCGCCCGAACTGCCAAACGATGCTCTTCCCGAGGGTAATCTTGCTCACGACATTGGAGGCTTTCCACGTGATCAAAATATAGCGAAGCTGCCGCCCATCTACGGTTTCCTGATAAAAGAAGGCGTCGCTGGGAGAAGAATAGTTGGCGTTCGGTGCGGAATAATCCCACACAACGGCATCGGAATCATAACTATAGGCAATGACCTTGTTGCTCACCTGATCGGTAATCAAGAGCACAGATTCCCCCCAAATGCTCGATATATCATCGACGTCCACGGCATGCCGCAAGTAACCGCTTTCGGCCGGACCGAATCGCCCATTGTTATATTGCCATCTTAAGCCTTCGAGCTTCCAATTCAGCGAGGAGAGGACCGTGTCTTTCTGCAACGCCCTTAATTGCAGAACCCCTCCGTTCTCGACCTTTTCGACGCCTTGATCCCATCCGGTCAAAAAGTCGTTGAAAATCAGGTCTCCATCCTCACGCGACCTTTTTTGCGTTTGGCTTACTGCTTGAGAACTGATGGAGACCAACAAGGCGACAAAGATCAAACGATGCAGCGACAATCGAATGTTCATCGTTCTTTTTTCCCCGATTTAAATGACTGATCGACCAAATATGATTGACGCTTTGAAAACATTAATATTCAGCGAATTATTCACCCTATTTCACGTTTTTCTTTAAATGAAAAAGCTATGAAACAAGCATGGCCAAGGCGATCGAATTAAACTTGTTTTCATCATCGTCGGCTCGGGAGGTTACGACAATGGGAACGCGGGCGCCGACGACGATGCCGGCCGATTTGCACTGCGCAAAATAAGTCAAAGCCTTATGGAAAACATTGCCCGCCTCGATGTTGGGCATAATCAGAATATCGGCTTCACCCTCAATCGGGCTCTTGATGCCTTTGATTTCGCAGGCCTTTTTACTGATGGCATTGTCCAATGCCAGAGGGCCGTCGATGATGCAATTGGCGATCTGTCCCCGTTCCGCCATCTTGGAAAGGGCCGCGGCGTCCATTGTGCAAGGCATGGCAGGGAAATTCACCTTTTCAATAGCGCCGATGATGGCGACTTTGGGCTTGCGGACTCCCAGCTTGCGCATCGTTTGAACCGCATTATCCGTTATCGCGGCCTTGGCCTCAAGATCGGGGAGAATGTTCATGCCGCCGTCGCTCATCATCAACAGCCTCGGATAACCGGCGATTTCGAACAATGAAAGGTGCGACAACAATTTCCCCGACCGTATGCCGAGTTCCTTGTCCAGAACCGCTTTAAGAAGCGTGGACGTGGAACAGATGCCCTTCATCAGCGTATCGGCGAGGCGTTCGCGTACGAGCTGTATGGCGCGAACAACGGATTGACTTTCCGAAGTTGTATTGATAATGTCGAAATGGCTAATGTCGATGCCGAATTCCTCGCTGATTTCGACGATTTTGCGCTTATTGCCCACCAGTACGGCATCCGCCAAGCCCTCTCGGTGGGCATGTTCTACGGCTTTGAGAACTTCTTCACTCTCCGCCATGGCCACGGCAAGAGTCTTTTTCGGTTTGCTTTTGACCGCTTCAACGAGCGCTTGAAAGGTTGTGATCATCATGGCTTGAGAATACTCTCCCGATAGATTCGCGGTTTTTCCTCGCCGTTCAATACGCGAAGGACTGCTTCGGCCAGCGCCTGCATTTCTTCTTCGCCGGGAAAGATCATCACCGGCGCCAGGAACGAGACGTAATCTTGAATCCAGTCGACAAAGCGTTGATCGTATGCGATGCCGCCGGTCAGCACGATCGCATCAACCTTTCCTTTAAGTACGACGGCGCATTCTCCGATTTGCTTGGCGACTTGGTAGGCCATGCCGTGATAGATCTTTTCAGCGTAAGCGTCCCCCTTATCGATGCGTTCGAGTACTTGACGCACGTCATTGGTTCCCAAGTAGGCGACAAGGCCGCCTTCTCCCTTGATCAGCTTTAGAGTCTCCCGAAGGTTTCCCTTCCCGGAATAACAATACCGAACCAGATCGCCGACCGGCAACGACCCGCTTCGTTCCGGAGAGAAAGGACCTTCTCCGTCCAAGGCATTGTTGACGTCGACGACGCGACCGCAACGGTGAGCGCCGACGGAGATACCGCCGCCGAGGTGGGCCACGATCAGGTTCACATCATGATAATCTCGCCTCAGTTGTCGCGCGGCTTTTCGGGCTACCGACTTTTGGTTGAGAGCATGGAAGATGCTTTTGCGCTCAAACAAAGGATGGCCGCTGAGCCGGGCCGGATCATCGAGCTCATCGACCACAACGGGATCGACGATGAAGGCGGGCCTGCCGTACTTTTGCGCCAACGTGAAGGCGATGGGAGCACCCAAGTTGGATGCGTGCTCACCGCCGACGCAGGCTTTCAAATCATCGAGCATGTCCTGGTCAACTATGTAGACACCGCCGGGTATCGGACGCAGTAGTCCGCCGCGACCGACAAAAGCGTCGATGGCGTCCAAACGAATCTCGTGATCGGCGGCAGCTTTTTCGATAACCTTGGAACGGAAAGCGAATTGATCATTGATGGAGGGAAAAGGCGCCAATTCAGCGGCACTGTGAGAAATGGTAGCGCTGAACAGACAAAGATCGTCTGCATAACAGGCGATCTTTGTCGAGGTGGATCCTGGATTGACGGCAAAAATCTGTTTCACCCGACCTCCCGTACTCCTGTCGCCGTCTCAGGACATGAGCGGCAATGATTGTTGCTTGTGGGTTGACGGACCCGCAGTCCATTTTATTAAATATCGCGGCAAAAGTCAACAAGCAAAGCGGCGGAGATCGGAATCACTCTTCGCCGTAGTGAATCAGGGATTCGATCCTGTATTCGCTCAATCGACTGCGCGCCTGCAGAAAATCGAGTTCGATCAAAAAGCAGCAGCCCACGATTTGGCCGCCGAGCCGCTTGACCAGCTCTGCCGCGGCTCGAACGGTTCCGCCCGTTGCTAAAAGATCATCGACGATCAACACCCTTTCGTCGGGCTGCACGGCGTCGACGTGCATTTGCAGCGAAGCAGTGCCGTATTCCAGCTCATAATCCTCGCTGATCGTCTTGTACGGTAATTTTCCGGGTTTGCGCGCAGGGACCATTCCTGCTCCCAGCTCGTAAGCCATAATTGCGGCGAAGATAAAGCCTCGGGATTCGATGCCCACCACCTTGTCGATTTCAGAGCCTTCGAATCGCTTCAGCATTTCCCGAACGGCCGTCCTCAGCGCCGGGCCGTCGGCAATCAAAGTGGTGATGTCTTTAAAGCTGATTCCCTTTTTGGGAAAATCAGGAACCGTGCGGATTTTTTCGGCAAGATCCATTGCTTCTTCTCTCTCCTCCACTCAATGAATGATCGAAAAGCTCCGGCACAGATTGTTGGGCTGCATCCATTTGACATCCATACCCGTAACCTGGGCTGAAGGCGGACCGATCCGCAGCTCTTCGATGAACATTCGCAGGACTGTCTCGTCCCCTTCGGCCGTCACCTCAACATCTTCTTCCGTGTTGCGCACGGTGCCGACGATGCCCAGCTCCTGAGCCTTACGCAGGGCGTAAAAACGAAAGCCTACTCCCTGCACCAGACCGCGGATGGTGATCTCCACCCGTTTCCGAGACATACCTTCACCCTATGGTGTCAGTCGATAAATGGTTCGCGGAAAGGGGATGGTCTCACGGATATGCGGCCTGTTGCAGATCCAGGCCACGGTCCTCTCGATGCCCATGCCGAATCCGGCATGCGGCACGGAACCGTAGCGGCGAAGATCAAGGTACCATTTGAAGGCTTCTTCGGGCAGATTGTGATGCTCAATCGCCGTCTTCAATGTCTCGAGATCATCCTCCCTTTGTCCGCCGCCGATGATTTCGCCATAGCCCTCCGGCGCCAGCACATCGACGCACAAAGCGCGGTCGGGGCGCTGAGGGTCGCGTTTCATGTAGAAGGCTTTCACCGCAGCCGGATAATGGGTGATCATGACCGGCCGATCGAAGTGACTCGAAACGATCGTTTCATCAGTACCGCCGAGGTCGTCGCCGTCGATAAATTGGGGGTTTTCAGCCTTGATGAGCTTGACCGCCTCGTCGTAGGTGATGCGCGGAAAAGGCTTCTTGACGGCCTCCAGTTTCGAAATATCTCTCTCCAAAACCTCCAACTCTCGGCGTCGCCGTTCGAGAACGCGTTCGACGATGTAACAGATCATGCCTTCGGCCAGGTCCATATCCTGTTCCAGATCGCAGAAGGCCACTTCGGGTTCGATCATCCAAAACTCGGTCAGATGGCGTCGCGTTTTCGATTTCTCGGCTCGAAACGTGGGACCGAAGCAATAGACTTTTCCGAACGCCATGGCCGCTGCTTCCATGTACAATTGCCCGCTCTGCGTGAGGTAGGCCTTGGTGTCGAAATAGTTGGTTTCGAAAAGATTGGTGGTGCCTTCGCAGGCATTGGGCGTAAAGATCGGTGCATCGACGAGTGTGAAGCCGAGATTGTCGAAATAATCGCGGGCCGCCTTGATCACCTCGTGCCTGATTTTCAAAATGGCATGCTGCTTGGAAGAGCGAAGCCACAAATGCCGATGGTCCATTAAGAACTCGATGCCGTGCTCTTTCGGCGTAATGGGATATTCCTGAGCGATTTGAATCACCTGCACGTCCGAGGCCTGCAGCTCAAAGCCGCCTTTTGCCCGCGGATCCGAGGTTACAGTGCCGGTGACGATGATCGAGCTTTCCAACGTCAGTTGCGTGCAGCGCTGAAAAACCTCTTCGCTCACGTTGCCCTTAAAGACGACGACCTGAATCATTCCCGTGCCGTCGCGAAGCATGATGAACTGCAACTTGCCTTTACCGGTGATGTTGTAGACCCAACCGGAAAGTGTGACCTCTTTCCCCAAAAAGGGAGCAATTTGACTGATGGTAGTTTTTTCCGCCATTTGAGATCCCTGGGTTGATTCGTGTTTTGCCATACTTCTATTGATCGAAAAATGCCGCTGATCGGCACGTTAAATCCAGATTTCCGCCTTGACCTCGCGCATCATGAGATCGATCATCGCCTGTCGGGGGTCTTTGCCTTCATAGAGCAGCGAGTACACCTCGCGGCAGATGGGAAGCTCGGTGCTGTATTTTTCCGCCAAGGTAATCGCCGCTTTGCTGGTGCGTACACCTTCGGCGACCATGGTCATTCCGGCCAGCACCTCGTTCAAGCGGCGACCGGCGCCGATCTGCTCGCCGACGTACCGATTTCTGCTGTGGCGGCTCATACATGTCACGATCAGGTCGCCCATGCCGGACAGGCCCGAAAAGGTTAATGGGTCTGCTCCCATCTTTCGCCCCAAGCGGGCGATCTCGGCCAAGCCGCGCGGCTGCAGAGCCGCTTTGGTGTTGTCGCCGAAACCGGCGCCGTCGCACACACCGGCAGCAATGGCGATGACGTTCTTCAAAGCGCCGCCCAACTCGACGCCGACCACATCCGTGCTGCGATAGATGCGCAAATAAAGACTGGTCAGGGAGCTTTGCACGAAACGGGCAATCCGTTCGTCTTCCGAAGCGACGACGACCGCAGTAGGGACATCACGACTTACTTCTTCCGCATGGCTGGGGCCGGAAAGCACGGCATAGCGCTGGGCATAACAACCGGCCAATTCCTGGCGGACGATTTCAGACATCCGGCACAGGGTGTCGATTTCGAGACCTTTAGCGCAGTTAACGACAACAGCAGACGAAGACATCCTGCAGGCGCTCAATTGTTTGAGCACCGAGCGCATCACGTGAGAGGGAACCACCAGCAGGATGATATCGGCCGTGCCCACAGCCTTCTGCAGGTCATGGCTAACATCAATGCCTTCCGCCAGTCTGATGCCCGGAAGGAGCTCTTCGCGGCTGCGGGTTTGCCTCAGCTTTTCCGCGGCACCTGCATCAAACTCCCACAGGACCGTTCGGTGACCTAACCGGAAGCAGTGGTTCGCCAGGGCAATCCCCCAGCTTCCCGCGCCGAGGACGGCGATGTGAAGCGCACTCGGGCGTTCGCTCACTTGACTCTCCCGATGATTATCGGCTGTTCGCCGGCTTCAACCAATCGGTCCATGATTTCATCGACGGACGAGGCGTCCACGACAAAGACCAAGCCGATGCCGAGGTTGAAGGTTCGTCGCATTTCTTCGTCATCGATAGCGCCGAACTGCTGAATGAGGCGGAAAAGCGGTGGGACTTCCCACGCATTCCAATCGACCTCGAGCTGCAGTCCGGCGCGCAACAAGCGCCGAGTATTGCCGATCAAGCCGCCGCCGGTGATGTGGCTGATGCCGTCGAGGCCGCTTAAACGACGCACGGCCATAACGGCATTGCGGTAACTTGTATGCACGCGCAGCAGCGCTTCGCCCCAGGTGGAGGTCAGTTCGGGCACGTAGGCTTCGAGATCGACCTTTTTCATTTCAAGCAGAACTTTACGTGCCAAAGAATATCCGTTGGTGTGAAGGCCGTTTGATGGAAGCCCCACAAGGAGATGTCCGGGGCGAATGCGGCTGCCGTCGATAATGTCGGGACGGTTCACCAGACCGATGATCGAACCGGCGAGGTCAAAGTCGCCCGGTGCATAAAAGCCGGGCATTTCGGCCGTTTCGCCGCCGATAAGGGCGCACTCGTTTTCCCGGCAGGCGGCGGCCATGCCCTGCACGATTTCCGCGATCACTCGAGGCTGCAACCGGCCGACGCCGATATAGTCAGTGAACGCCGCCGGATCAGCGCCGCAAGTCATGATGTCATTCACGCAATGATTGACCAAGTCCTGCCCGACTGTATGATGAATGCCGAGCTGTACGGCCAGCTTTAGTTTTGTACCCACGCCGTCAATGCTGGTGACGATCACCGGCTGGGGGTAGCGACTCAAATCGACGGCATAAAAGCCGGCGAACAACCCAATGTCGTTTAGGACGAATTCGTTGAATGTCGTTTTTGCGGCGGCGGCAATGCCGCGGGTGGCTTCTTCGGCGGCATCGATGTCGACGCCGGCACTGCGGTAAGTAACGCTCAATTAACGTCCTTTCAAATCGTGCAAGTATTCGTTTCGAACCAACGAGAAAAAGTCGATCACCTGAGGTTCACGATAGTCGGCATAAGTCCACGGATTCACCTGAAAACGTCCTTCACGCCAAACCAACTGGATGTCGCCGTAAATGCCTTCGCCGATATAGATGCGGTGGCTGTAGTTCTTGGTCGACGCCAGTACCAGCTTGGCCGCCTCTATGTATCCCGGATCAGCGTTGACCTTTCTCTTTCCCTCTTTTAAGAACCGTTCTTCCAATTCATTGCACAGCCGCTTGCTTCGCGCAAGATCTCCGGGATCCATCAGGTCTTCGAAAGCGAGATACCGCTTCTTCAAGTTCGGGCCCATCTCCAGCTCATAATAGCGGGTATGGGTAAAGTCCAACGTTTCGGACGAGCGTTTGATCGGCCCGAAAATCTGCATCAGCGCGTCGAGAACGCTTTCCAAAGAAATCTCTTGGCTCCAGCAGACGGCACAAATCGGCCTCACGGGTGTCGCTAATCGTATTTTGCCCATGCCGCTTTTCTTTCAGTCCAGAGCGGACGCAAAATGAGAACAGCCTTTATTCGTGCGAACACGTTCGTCTGTAGAATGTATCAAATATTCAGAAACCGATCAAGAGTCGCCTGCCGTGCGTCCATGCGATCTCGACCGTTTCTAACGTAAATGATCAAAGAGTGAAAAGCCGCACGTTTTCCTAACGAAATAAACCGGCGAGTTGCCCAGCCGTTTCGGCGTCTTTTGCCCTAACTCGCTTCACCCAATAGGTATAGGTACAAAAAAAGAAAGCCCCGACAATCTGCCGGGGCTTTCGACCTCGATGCAATTAAATGAACTGATTGAGGATGGCCTCGAAGAGCTCCTGCTTTCCGGAAATCTGCTTCGGTTCGCCGAGCCTTATGGCCAATTCGCGCAACTCTTCCAGCCCGAGCTCTCCCTTTTCGAATCGGGCGCCGTCTCCGGAATCGAAGGAGGCGTAGCGTTGGCGCCGTCGCTGCAGCAGGTCCGACTCGGTCAAAATACGGTCGGCGATGATCAGGCCGCGGGCCAGGGTGTCCATCGAATTGATGTGGGCGATGAAAATGTCTTCCAGATCGGTGGAACTGCGGCGCGTCTTGGCGTCGAAATTCATACCGCCCGGCGCCAGTCCCTTGGTCTGCAGAATTTCCATCATCAGCAGCACCGCCTCGGTGATGTCGTGCAGGAATTCATCGGTATCCCATCCGTTATACGGATCGCCCTGATTGATGTCGAGGCTGCCCAGCAGATCGTTGTCTGCCGCCAGCCGAACTTCATGGGCGAAGGTGTGTCCCGCCAGCGTGGCATGGTTGTTTTCGATGTTCAGCTTAAAGTCCTTTTCCAGGCCGAAGCGCCTCAGGAAGCCGATGACCGTGGCGACGTCAAAGTCGTACTGATGCTTGGTAGGCTCCATGGGTTTCGGCTCGATAAGGAAGGTGCCTTTAAAGCCAGCACGACGCCCATAGTCGCGCGCCTTGCAAAGGAACATGCCGAGGTGCTCGAGCTCCCGCTTCATATCGGTGTTCAGCAGTGAAAAATAGCCTTCGCGGCCGCCCCAGAACACATAGTTTTCGCCGCCGAGCTCAATAGTGGCGTCGATGGCGGCCTTTACCTGGGCGGCAACGTGCGTGAGCACATGAAAGTCGGGATTGGTGGCGGCACCGTTCATATAGCGGGGATGGCTGAAGACATTCGCGGTTCCCCACAGCAGCTTGACGCCGGTTTCCTTCTGCCGCTCCTTGGCCAGATCGACCAGCAGCCTCAGGTTGGCTTCGGACTCGACGACGGATTTTCCTTCGGGAGCCAGATCACGGTCGTGGAAGCAATAGAACTCAACACCCAGCTTGGTGAAGAATTCGAAGGCGGCATCGAGTTTGTCTTTGGCCGCCTGCAGCGGATCCGAAGATTCATCCCACGGGAAGCGATGTGTTCCGGGACCGAAGGGGTCGCCGCCGGTATTACAGAAGGTATGCCAATAGGCGATGGCGAAACGAAAATGGTCTCTCATGGGCTTACCGGCAACCACGCGGTCCGGCTGATACCATTTGAAAGCCAGGGGATTTTTGGACTGCGGGCCCTCATAGGGGATTTTGCCGATGCCCTTAAAATACTCTCGATTTCCAATGAAGACCTTTTGCGCCATCAATGCCTCCTCAATCAATAATGCAGTTCAAGTTTTTCAAGATACTGCAAGATAATAAATTTTTTTAAAAAGCAAAAAGAAAATTATGGGAAAATGCCTCTTTCTTCCATCGCCAAGGCGACTCTGTTCACGGCGATCATCATGGCGGCGTCGCGCATGGCAATTTTTTCCTTCTGTGAAAGCTCCCATACGGCGGCGAACGATTTCACCAGGACGTTTTTCAGGTTACGATTGACTTCGTCTTCGTCCCAAAAGAAGGACTGAATGCTTTGAACCCATTCGAAATAGGAGACGACGACGCCGCCTGCGTTGGCCAGAATGTCGGGAACAATGATTACGCCCTTTTTGGTCAGAATCCGCTCGGCCTCGGGCGTGGTGGGACCGTTGGCGCCTTCGACGATGGCCTTGGCTTTGATCCGATCGACGTTGTTGATGGTGATCTGTTGCTCGAGCGCCGCCGGCACCAGAATGTCGATGTCCAACTCCAACAGCTCTTCATTGGTGATGCGGCTGATGCCCGGACCGTCGAAACCCTCCAAATAGTGGTTCTTGGAAGAGGCGCAGTACTCGATCATCCGTCGAATCGGCAGGCCGTTGGGATTATAGTAGGCTCCGCTGACGTCGCTTACGGCCACGACACGGCAGCCTTCTTTATGCAGCAAATCGGCGCTTACGCTGCCGACGTTTCCGAAGCCCTGTACGGCCACGGTGATGTCCGAAGGCTTTTTGTGCCATCGTTTCAAGAGCTCCAGCGTGTGGATCATGACGCCGCGGCCGGTCGCCTCCCTCCTGCCGGCGCTGCCGCCGAGGTCGGTCGATTTTCCGGTCACAATGTCCAGAACCGTGGCGCCGCGGTACATGCTCACGGTGTCCATGATCCAACCCATGGTTTCGGCGTTGGTGTTCACGTCCGGCGCCGGAATGTCGGAGTGCGGACCGATGATCGGCATAATGTTCACCGTGTATCGACGAGTGAGGCGGCGGATCTCTTCCTTTTCCAACTGCGTGACGTCGACCTGAACGCCTCCTTTTGCTCCGCCGAACGGGATGTTGACCACGGCGCATTTCCACGTCATCCACATGGAAAGTGCCTTGACCTCATCCAAGGTTACGTTCTGGTGATAGCGGATGCCGCCTTTGCACGGACCGCGGGCACTGCAGTGTTGAACACGATAGCCGGTAAACACCTCGATACGGCCGTCGTTCATAACCACCGGAATGGCGACGATGAGCTCGCGCTCGCAATGGCGCAGCACCCGATGAATGTTGGGATTCAGATTGAGTCTTTTCGCTGCAGTGTCGAGCTGTTCGAGCGCCATGCTGAAAACGGAATTGTTGCTCATGACTGACTCCATGTTTAGTTGAGCACCGGTGACTGTGTGACTTAGAGCCTTCCTCGTAGTTGTTCCAGCTTTCTCCTTTCTTTTTTTGTAGGCCGTCCTTTATACTTGGGTCGATGAGCTTTGAATGACTGGGCGAAAAGTTGTAGCAGTTCCTTGGCCTCCTCTGTTAGTTGCGGTTCCTGCCGCTCATAGAGAAGCCTGGCTTCTTTGGCGGCTATGTGTTTGTTCGATATGCCCAAAACGGTCAGCGAAACGAATTTCCCCGACTCTGTTTTAATGGTAATTTTGTCTCCGACGCGAATAAGCTTGGCCGGTTTAACCACCTCATCGTTGACTTTGACGCGCCTCAGTTCGCAAGCCTTGGCCGCCTGCGATCGGGTTTTGAACAAGCAACAGATGTCCAGCCACTTGTCGATACGCTGGACTTGACCCTCGTCTTGGGGATTCTCCGTCGTCATCAGAAAAGCTTCACCGTTATGTAGCGTCTGGGGTTCTCCTGTATATCCCTCAGCAGACTGTCGAGCTGCGTTACGGTCCGCGTTAAATCCTGGTAAAGTTGTCGATCGTTGACCAAACGGCTGAGCGTGCCTTCGCCTTGATCGATTTTGTCCAATATCTGGGCGATTTTTTCCAGATTTTGAAGTAGGGCGTCATGAGCGGCAGGATCGCTGACGAATTTGGCGGCCGAACCGGAGCCGTTCACCAAACTGTCCGCCAGCAAATTGACGTTCCGAAGAAACATGTAGAGCTCGTCGTAGGCCGTGCTGTCCCTCAGCATCTTGGCCAGCATGCCGTTGCTCGATTCAAGGTCGGACTGCAGAGACTCGAAAAGCTTGAGCGAAGCCGTCAGTTTGCGGTAAAGCTGCGGGTCATTGACGAGCAGCCCCATCGTTCCTTTGCCGCTGTTGATCTTTTCGATGACTTCCTTGACCGTCAGGGCCGTCTCCTTTAGGCCGTTGAAGGCCATGATGCTTTCATCGATCAATTTTTCGACGTCTACAGGATCCATTCCGATCAGCGTTTCGCCGTCGTTCAGCATCGGCTGGTCCGGCGTTCCGGCCGTGATGGAAACGAACTTGTCCCCAAGAAGACCGAGTGTGCCGATGTAGGCTTCGGAGTTTTTACGAATACGGCTTTGCACGGAACGCAGGAGCTCAACCGTCACTTTAATCTTGGGGTTCTCCAGGTCTTCCGTGAAGCCGATGCCGACGACCGAGCCGACGCGCACGCCGTTCAAACGAACCGGCGCGCCGGTCTGCAGTCCATTGACCCGGGTGACGTAGAAATGGAGGAGGTATCGTTTCTCTAAAATCCCTTGTTGCCGACCGACGGCAAAGATGATGGTCACGATAATCAAAATGCCGATCAAAAACAAAAGGCCGACCTTGATTTCATGCAGCCGTTCTTCCTGCTGTCTGGTATTCATTTAGGACCCGCTATAAAAGTGCGTATAAATTCGTTCGTACTGTTTTTAATCTCCTCAACGGTTCCGATCTCGAGGATTCGCCCTTCGTCCATCACCGCAACGCGGTCGGCTACGCTGAAGCCGCTGGCCAGCTCATGAGTCACCACAATGGATGTGACATGAAACTCCGCCTGCGTTTTGCGAATCAGCGCATTGATCGTCGTCGCCGTGATCGGATCGAGCCCGGTTGTCGGCTCGTCGTACAACATAATTTCAGGCTGATAGGCCATAGCTCGAGCCAGCGCCGCTCGTTTTTTCATTCCCCCGGACAGCTCCGCCGGCATCATGTCTTCCGTGCCGGCCATATCCACAAACATCAAATTTCGGCGAACGATTTCGTCGATCTCTTCGGGGGTTTTATTCGAATGCTCCTTTAGGCCGTAGGCGACGTTCTCGCCGATGGTCAGCGAATCGAAAAGGGCGCTTCCCTGGAAGAGCATTCCCATGCGTCGTCGCACGGTCATCAGCTCTTTTTCCGAAAGGAGCGTAATGTCGGTGCCGTCCACCCACACGCTGCCGGAATCGGGACGCATAAGGCCGAGGAGGATTCTGAGCGTCACACTCTTTCCGCAGCCGCTGCGGCCCAATATGACCACCGTTTCTCCCCGGTAGATGCTCAGGGACAGACCTCGGAGCACCTGCTTGCTGTCGAAGGCTTTGTAGACGTTTTCGAATACAATAAGCGGCTGCCCTTCAACCATTTTTCACATGCTCCCCAAGGTCACTTTAGTAATGAGAAAATCGAGAATGAAAATGAGAATCGAGGACAGGACGACTGACTGCGTGGTGGCGCGCCCAACGCCCCGCGTGCCGCCGGTAGCCGTGAACCCTAAATAGCAGGCGACGGTTGCAATGGCCATCGCAAAGATGATCGGCTTCAGCAAACCGGCCATAATGTCGGCAAAAGTAAGGTATTGAATGGCGATGGACCAGTAAAAGTCGGTGCTGATGTCCAGGGCAGTGACGGACACGATCCAACCGCCGATCATGCCGCAGGCGTCGCCGATTGCGACCAGCATCGGCAACATGGTCGTCAGGCCGACAAATCGCGTCGAAGCCAGTTTTTTGTAGGGGTTAGTGCCCAAGGCTCGCATGGCGTCGATCTGCTCCGTCACGTTCATTGAGCCGAGCTCGGCTGTAATGCCGGCACCTACGCGGCCGGCGACCACCAGCGCCACCAGCACGGGTCCAAGTTCGCGCACTAATGAAACGATGAGCACGGAGCCGGTGTACATCTTGGCGCCGTAGATCGCCATCTCATGGCCGAACTGAAGCGCCAGCACCAGGCCGGTAAAGGTCGACGTCAGGACGACGATTGAAAGGGACTTGACGCCGATCTCGTACATCTGTTCCAGTATATCGCGGCCGTAGCGGGGCTTGACGAAAATCAAGAGCAGTGCGCGGCCGAACATTTCAAAAAGGCCGTGTAGAAAGACGAGAAAATCGAAAAACTTTTGCACGCTCTTTTTCATCGCCCGCTCACCTTGCCGCATTTGTTTCCTTTTGCTTTTCGAAAGAAAGCACGAGATTGGTCAGCGCAACCTGAGCGACAAGGTAAAGGAAAAAGGCCGCTCCGAATCGGTTCTTGATTGAAAGTACGGACACGGTTATAATGAAAACCGTTAAAAGCAACACCGCGCTTCCGAAATAAAACTTGAAACTATAGGGGCCATTGCGAAAGGCATCGATGACAAACCCGATCGCCGCCGCTAAAAGGGCTGTAACGGAAAAGAGCAGAAAAAGCCCGGCAAAAGCTGAAACGGTCAGCCCGATCTTTACCTTGTTGAGGAAGCGATCGACCCATTTCTTCACCTCTATGGGCTCGATAACAAGCGGGTCCTTTTCAATGTTGAGATTTTCAAAGAAAAACTCTTTCCAGCCTTTTGCGGTAAGGCAACGAACGGCGGTTTCGGAGATTTGGGCGGAGCCTTCGGCGGCATCGTCGGGAAGGGGAACATCGCCCTTCGGCGCAAAGACCACAACGACGCCGTCATCGAGATGAACGGTCTGAGGAACGTTTCCGCGAAACGTCAGATGCTTATTTTGCAGTTCTAAGGTCGGGGTTTGCGTTTGCAGCAAAGGATAATAGCGCTGAAAGACTTTTTCGATTTTTACAGAAAAGGGAAGGACACGAAAATAGAAAAAAATAAACGTCGAGAAAAGAAGGGCCGCCAGGATAAAACCGTTTTTAGTCAACAGCGCCTTCATGCGATCATACGTACTCTTTGAGCTTTTCAACGCCGACTAGCACCCGCCATGCGCCCTGCGCCATGGCTTCGGCTTCTTTTTCACCGGCAATGACGACAACGGGGGCAATGAAAGATATGCGTGCTTTCAATGACTCGACCAGCATTTCGGAAAAGGCCAGGCTGCCGGTAAGAACGATCGCCCTTACTTCGCCGCAAAGGACGGTCGCCATGGCGCCGATCTCTTTAGCGATTTGGTAGACCATTGCATCGAAGACGAGCTTGGCTTTCTCATCGCCGGCGCGAATTCGTTTTTCGACCACGGTAAGGTCGGAAGTGCCCAGGTAGGCTTTCATCCCGCCTTCGCCCATGATCATCTTTTTGATTTGCGCCAACGAGTATTTGCCGGAGAAGCAGAGCTCGGCAAAGGGCATCAGCGGCAAGGACCCGCTGCGCTCCGGCGAAAAAGGCCCGGCGCTCGAGGCGTCGTTGACGTCGATGATGCGGCCTCCTTTTATCGCCGCGACGGAAATGCCGCCGCCCAGATGAGCGGCCACAAAATTGACTCGATCGACGGCCGCTCCTTCCCTCTCGGCCGCCCAAATGGCAGCGGCGCGCAGATTGAGGGCATGCGACAGCGAACGACGCTCGATCAGCGGGTGACCCGAAAGTCTGGCCACCGGCTCAAACTCATCCACCGATACGGGATCGACCACCATGGCAGGGCACTGATACTCGGCGGCAACGAGATGAGCCAGGATGCAGCCGAGGTTGGAGACATGCTGCCCCTGAACGCCGCGGCGCGCATCTTTGATCATCTGCTCGTTCACAAGATAGGTGCCGCGACTGAGAGGCTTAAGCAACCCTCCTCTTCCCACGACGGCGTCCAATCGCGGCGGATTGATCTTGTCGAGAAATTCGCGCACGGCAGCCAAGCGCAAATCCATCTGATCGAAAATACCTTCGCAGGTCGCCAACTTGTTTTCGTCATGGGTGACGGTTTGAGCGTTGAGCAGCTCCTTGTTTTCGAACAAGGCAAGCTTTGTGGAGGTAGACCCCGGATTGATAACAAAGATCAAAAAGGATTTTGAGGTTAACGACCGCATTCGTCAGGCGTCCTGTCGTGTCGTTGAAAGTACGGAAATATAGGCAAGTCCTTTTTCAGGCGCAAGCAAAATTATGGTACAGAGGGCCTTCAATGTCGTCCAAACTACCTCAGCGCTTGTTTGTCGTTGCAAAACTCACTACTTTGCATTCGCTATGAGCATCGATGCCCTAAAAACCCTATTCCGACGCCACTTTGGAAAAAGCCCGGATAAAATCGAACCTCTCAAAGGTGACGGTTCCGACCGCCGCCTCTATCGCTTAAGCGCCGGTGAGGAAACCGTTATCGGCGTTTTCGGCGCCAATCGCCGTGAAAACGACGCATTCGTGCATTTCTCGCGGCATTTCAAACACCACGGCCTGCCGGTGCCGCATATCTACTGCTACGACGCTGAAAAAGGGGTGTATTTGGAATCGGACCTCGGCGACGTAACGCTTTTTGATTACCAGCGCAGTTGCACGAGCGAAAAAGAGTTTAGCCGGCTTTACCTCTTCTTCCGCAAAGCCATCGCTCTTCTGCCGCATTTCCAGATTGTTGCAGGCACCTCGGTGGATACACGCTTCTGTTATCAGACCGAGGCGTTCGATGCCGAAGCCATGATTCGCGATTTGCTTTATTTCGAGCACAGTTTCGTCAGACGCTTTTGCTCGCAATGGCCGACCGCCCAAAGTTTGCGTGAGGATTTCTCTCTGCTCATCGATCGATTGTTGGAGGCGGATGATCGCTACTTCCTGTATCGCGACTTTCAAACACGAAACATCATGATTCACGAGCAAAAGCTATATTTCATCGACTACCAGTCCGGCAGGCGCGGGGCGCTTCAATACGACCCTGCCTCGCTGCTCTACGACGCCAACGCAGCGCTCACCGAACCGTTGCGCGACGAACTGCTGCAGGTCTATCTGAATGAAGCGGCGCGACATGTTCCAATGTTCGAAACGAGCTTTATGAAATACTTTTATGATTTTGCATTGATCCGCATTTTTCAAGTGCTTGCAGCCTTTTGCTTTCTAACTTATGAGAAAAAGAAACCCTATTTTTTGACCGGCGTCCCGTCGGCGTTACGCAACCTCTATCTGATCGCCGAAAAGAGCAGCGCCTTTCGATCCATGCGCGTCCTTCCGCACTTGATTTTCGATCGGGGCCTTGAAAGCCGCGTGAAGGAGGCGTTGGTCGCATCAAGTTTTTCTTAAAGGCGGTTCCGTCGGTCGTCGCTCTCGGTACGGACGGCCTACGCAGTCGTTTGAGCAACGACGGCTTTCCAAAAAGAGGCGGCCTACCATCCAAGTCGCCTCACGACAAGAGAAGCGCGGAGGCATCGTCAACAAAAAGTGCTTCTATGCTGCCATGTATCGGACTATGGAGATCGATTTATGCGGGCAATGATTTTAGCCGCCGGCCTCGGCACGCGCCTGGCGCCGCTGACCGAGCGGCAACCAAAGGCCTTGGTGCCCCTTGCCGGTCGTCCCCTTATCGAGCACCTTTTGCTCAAGCTGGAGCGGCAGGGCTTTGACCAAATCGCCGTGAACACGCACGCTTTTGCCGATCAGTTGCAGGACTTTGTGCATCGCTACCGCCGAAGATCGCGCGCCGAGATCTATATCTCTCACGAAACCGAGCTTCTCGATACCGGCGGCGGCATTCGCAAAATGATGCAGTTCTTCCCCGGCGATCAGCCGGTGCTTGTACACAATGTCGATATTCTTTCAGATTTTGACCTTTGCGCGGTCATCGACGAACACCGCCGCCTCGACAGCGAGGCGACGCTGCTCCTGTACCAAGGCCCGACCGCAAGACCCCTGTGCTTCGATGAAAACATGATGCTTGTCGGCCGCGGTTCTGCCCAGGATCCCCCTCATCGGCTCTTCGGTTTCTGCGGCATTCAGGTCGTTCAACCCGATCTCTTCCGCAATCAGCCTGAGAAAGCATTCTATGTGATCGACTTTTACATTCAAAAAGCCTCCGAAGGGCGCCGTATCATGGGCCTGCTGCCGGCGGGAAGGTATTGGAGAGATGTCGGCACCGTGCAAGACCTGCAGGCGGCGGAAAACGACCTTGTAAACGGGACTTTTTCCTAACAGAATTAGAGGCCGTTGCGCACGCTCGGCCTTGAACGCCCGCGAATCCATCCACGGCGATTTCAGCCTTTCACTTCATCCTTTACTTCAAAAGCGATGCTCCTCCTCTCTTCGCCCCAGCGGCTCGACGTGGTCTACCTTTAAGGTGACTGCGCCGAATTCGGATTGCACGACGCCGCGCAGCACGTAAGGTCGATCCTGTTGAATCATGTAGACGAACCTTTTAAAGGCTGCGGGGAAAAAGACGGTTTCATAAAGCGCCGTGGTGTCTTCAAAGCTGATGAACTCCATCAGCTCTTCCTTTGCGGTGGCGGTCGTTTTGCCTGTGACAAACCAACCTACGGTCGTTACCTTTTCGCCGATATGGTTCGCGAGTTCACAGGCCGGTAAGAAACGCAGGCGTTTCAACTCCTCACGATAGAGTTCCAAAGGATGCTGCGAAATGATAAAGCCCAAGGTCTCCTCTTCCTGCCGAAGCATTTCCCGCTCATCGAACTCCGGCACTGCGGGGGCCGCCATTTCGCCCGGCTCGTCGAACAGCGCAAGCGTGCGGCTGCGTCGTTCCTGGTGGTGCGCGGCAAAGAACATGCGGCTGATCCAAAGCATTTGGGCCCGCGATGCTTTCTCTTCGACCGCATCGAAGCAGCCCGCTTTGATGAGCACGGCGGCATCCGCAGGTTCGATGGGTACACGTTCGAGAAAATTCTGCAGCGACCGGAACGGACCGCGGCGGTTTCGCTCCGCCAAAAGCCGGTCAACGGCTGCGCGCGAAATCCCCTTGAGCTGCATCAGGCCCACGCGCAGCGTTCCGCGGCAGCCGGTATAGGCGTATTCGCTTTCGTTGATGTCCGGCATCAAAACGGTCAGCCCCATCCTTCGTGCCTCCGAGATGTAGGCAAAGGTCGAATAATAGCCCCCCTGATTGCTGATGACCGCCGCCATGAACTCGGCGGGATAATAGACCCTCAAGTAAGCGGATTTGAAGGAAACCTGGGCATAGCTTGCCGAGTGCGCCTTGCAAAAGCTGTAGCCGGAGAAGGAAAGGATCATGTCCCAAATCTTTTCACAGCACTCGGCGTCGACCCCCTTCCTTTTTGCTCCATTAAAAAATTTTTCGCGAAAATCGGCGATCTGTTTCTCCTTGTGTTTTTTGGAAATCACCTTGCGCAGCTCGTCGGCTTCGGCGGCGGAAAAATCGGCCAGGGCCATGGCGGTGCGCGAAACGTCTTCCTGGTAGACCATGATGCCGTACGTTTCCCGCAAAAGCTCTTCGAGCAGCGGGTGGAGCGGCCGGTAGGCGCCGCCTTTCAGCCGGCGAATGTACTCGTTGATGAAACGGTTGGCCGCCGGGCGAATGATGGAACTGTGGATGACGATATGTTCGAAATCGCCTTTACCGGTCTTTTTCTGCAAAAGTCGCATGGCGGGCGATTCGATGTAGAACACGCCGATGGTGTCGCCGCGCGCCAGAGCCTCCTGAACTTTTTCGTCTTCCAACGGATTCCACTGCTCATAATCGATATGCACCCCATAATTTCGTTCGACGGCGGCGAGGGCGTCACGAATGACGGCCAGAGAGCGGTTCCCCAAAATATCCATCTTGACGAGCTTCATCTCCTCGGCCTGGTCCTTCTCCCATTGGATGATGCGAAGCTGTTCCGCCGGCAGTGCCGTAGGCATGCCGCTCCCTTTGGCCGCAGCGCCGACGACAAGCTCCTTCTTCGCCGGTTGAGTCGGCACGTATTGATTGATGCCGTCGGGTGCGATGACCACGCCGCCGCAATGAATGGAAAGGTTGCGGGGATAGTCGCGGATTCGTTCCGCCCAGGACATGATCTCGGGCCAGGGAGGCTTGAGCTCCGTGTTCCTGAAGGCCGGATGGCTCTGCACATGCTGCCGAATGCTCTGCGGCTGCCAGTAGCCGCCCCCGATCTTCGACGTCACGGCGGCGATCTCTTCCTCAGGCAGGCCGAACACCTTGGCCACCTCTCGCACGGCTGATCGCGCCTGAAAGCAGACGTGGTTGGCAATCATGGCGACGTTTTCGGATCCGTAGCGGCGAAAGATAAAGTCGAGAATGTCGTCGCGCTCGTCCCAGGGAAAGTCGACGTCGATGTCCGGCGGATCGATGCGGCCGGGGTTCAGAAAGCGATCGAAAAAGAGATCGTACTTGATGGGATCCACGTGGGTGATGCCGAGGCAGTAGGAGACGACGGCCGCGGCGGCGGAACCGCGGCCGCAGGTTCGCGGCGCCTGCCGGACAATCTCGGCGACGACCAAGAAATAGGGGGCAAACTTTTTTTCGACGATGATGGCGAGCTCGTATTCGATCCGCTTTCGAATCTCCTCGGTCAACTCTCCGTAGCGGCGCACGGCGCCCTCGTAAACTCGTTTCCGAAGCACCTCTTCGGGCGGCACGCCTTTAGGGCCGCGAAAGCCGGGGAAAATGTACTCCTGCAGATCGAGCTGAAAAGAACAGGCGGACGCGGCCTCTGCGGCGTTCCGCAGCGCCTCAGGACAATGGGGAAAAAAAACCGCAGTTTCTTCCGCCGAAGTAAGAAACGCCTGCGGCGAACACAGTTCCTGCGGCGCAACGCGATCGCGGGTCGTGTTTCCGTCGATGGCCCGCAGCAGGCGGTGGAGTTCAAAATCGCCGCGGTCCAAAAGATAGACATCGTTCGAAGCGATGACCGGAATGCCGCGGCGTCGGGCGAACTGCAGCACGGCTTCCGCACCGCGATGCGGGATCAATTCCGCATAGTAATCGCCGGCGGCTCCTCGGCGATGCAGCTCGCCGAGCAGTTGAAGATCATCGCTCATCAGCAGCAGGTCGCTCCCCTCCTGCTGAAAAAAATCGGCAAGATCGAGGGCGTTATGATGAAGCAGCGAAACGGCGCGGCACAGCGCCGAATAGCCTTCACGGTTTTTAGCCAGCAGCACGGCGTGCTGCGTTTTTGTGAGAAGGCAGGCGCCGACCAACGGCTGAAGATTGTACTCCCGGCAAGCGGCCAAAAAGCGGCCCAGGCCGTAAAGGCCGTTTCGGTCGGTAAGCGCCAGGGCACGAAACCCCCGTTCCGCCGCAGTCCTGCAGAGCTGTTCGACCGAGGCGGTGCCGCGGCAAAAAGAGTAGTAGGAGTGGACGTGCAAATGAACGAAAGACATGGAAATGGTCCAAGAGGGGTCGTTACATTGATCGTCGAATCCGACGGCGCGAGGTCGGCGAGATCCGTCGATGCCCGGCGGAACCCGCCGAATGTATTCAGGCGATCGGTTTCTGAAAAACGGTGTACTCTTTCGAGTCCTCCGCGCCCATCATTTCGACGAGCCGCTTGACCAGCTCGTTGTTCTCCAGCACCCAACCGATGTCGCAGTATTCCAGCTTGGTGGTCTGCGTGTAAAGCTTTTGCTTCCAAATCATCACGCCGTCGAGGCCGAGGCGGCGGAATTTCTTTTTGACGCCCAAATAGCCGAGGCGGAAACCGCGGCAGCGATGTTTGGTCAGCAGCATCTTGGCGGCGCGCAGCAGCTCGCAGCGGCGGCACCAAGGGATCGGTTTCATCTTTTCCGTAATGTTGAGAACGCCGCCGAAGAACGCCGCCGGTTCGCCCTTCACATAGACAAACACAAAGAGCTTTTTATCCATCACCAGCATCATCTCATCGACGATGTGGTAGAACTCTTCGCGCGTGAAGGGAACAAAGCCCCAGTTGTCGCTCCAGGCGTCGTTGTAAATTTCAAACATTTCGGCCTTTCGCACCTCCAGCGGCCGCTGTCCCCAGTCTTCCAACGTCACGCCGAAGCGGTCGATGATCTTTTCCGCCAGTCGATCGAGTTTTTCTTCCATCGGCCGGTGGACCGGGACTTCCCAGGAGTAAACCCGTTTGACGGGTTCGAGGCCGTATTGGGCGAGCAGTTCGGCGTAGTAGGGCTTGTTGTAATGGTAGTACATGACCGGTCGGCTGTCGAAGCCGCGGGTCATGCAGCCGGGAGTGGCTTCATTGACGGGCAGGTTCTGCGGTCCGCGCATGGTGTCCATGCCTTGGGCCTTCAGCCAGCGCTCGGCGGCGCTCAGCAGTACGGCGGAGACCTGCGGATCGTCGATGGTTTCGAACTGGCCGAAAAAGCCGACGCGGTCGTTCCAGTGACGGTTGTGGTTGTGATTGACAAAGGCGTTGCAGCGTCCGACGACCCGGCCGTCGCGTTCCGCCAGGAAGAAGCGCATGTCGGCATGTTTGAAGAAGAGGTTGCGGGGTTCGAAAAAGCCGATCATGCCGATCAATTTGAAGCCGAGGTACTCATAGTCGAGCAAGGGGATGTATTGGGGATCGTTTCGGTAGTGTTCCCAATGAAAGTCGACGAAACGTTTGAGAAGTGCGCGGTCGCGTCGGGTGCGGTTGCCGAAGTCGATGAGGGTGACGTTGTCGGGCATATTCGTTCCTTTCTTTTGGGTGAACGGTTTCGGGATCCGAGCTTCAGGCGGCCCGTCCGAAGCGGACGGCGTTTTCGCCGAAGCGGTCACGGATTTTATCCATTGCCGCGGTAAGGGCGTCGATTTTGGGGTCGCGCGGCGTTTCGAAAAGGGTCATTTGTCGCGGGGCGCCGGAGAGTTCGGCGAGCCGCAGCGTGAGTCGTCGGACGCGGACGCGGCGGTCGAAGGCCCGTTCGAAGACGTCGGCGAGCACAGGCGCCAACTCGATTTCGGTGTCGGCGGGGGCGCAGCGCCGGGACGCCGACCCGATCTTTCGATCGGCGTACAGGAGGTCGACCGCCACGAGGCCGCAGCGCTGTCGATCGCCGCGCAGGCGACGGGCGGCGGCGGCCAAGAGCCGATATAGTCGTGCACGAAGGAAGAAAAAGTCGTTGCTGTCCTCTTCCAAGAGGTCGATCTCGATGATTTCCGGGGGTTGTTTGGGCGGTATGACCGGCCGCGGATCGATGCCGTGGGCCCGTTGGTGGAGCAGAACGCCGAAACGGCCGAAGACGGTCTGCAGCATTTCGACGGGCGTTGCCGCCAGTTCGCGAATGAGGCGGATGTTGAGGTCGCGCAGTTCTTCGAACACCGGTCGACGCACGCCGGGAAGGTAGGCGATCGAAAGCGGCGCCAGAAAAGCGGCCTCTTGGCCGCGGCGGACATCGCAGAGGCCGTCGTGCTCGCCGTTCAGGGCGACGAATTCCGAAGCCGCTCGGCTCACCAGTTTGTTGACCGCCACGCCGGCCGCAGCGCTCAACCGCAGACGGTTGCGGATTTGCCGTTGAACGGCGGCGGCGGCATCCTTGACGGCGCCGAAGAGCCGCTGCGAGCCGGTCATGTCGAGATAGGCGCGGCCGAAGCGCAGCGGCTCATAGACCGGCGTGTAGGCGCGGATGACGTCGATGATGGAAAGCATGGCGCGGCGGTAAAGCGCTTCGTTGGGCGGCAGCACGCAGAGATCGCGGCAGAGGCCTTGCGCCTCGGAAAGGGGCATGCCGCGCCGAACGCCGGCGGCGCGCGCTTCGGCGGATGCGGCAACGATCAGCGAACGCGCCGCCGCCTCGACCGCCACCGCCGTCGGCCGGCCGCAAAGCCGCGGCTCGAGCGCCTGCTCGACGGCCACCGGAAAGTCGGCGACGTTAATGTGAATGATCGTACGGCTCATGCCCGTCTCCGCGCCGTTCCGCCCTCCCCGCTCGATTCTTCACTCGACCGTTTCCCGCAGCAGGGCCACCACTTTGCCCTGAATGCTCCATTCTTCATCGGGATGGATATCCGGGTAGTTCGGATTCTCGGCCTTGAGGTAGGGAATGCCGTCCCTGGCCGCCAGCCGCTTGACCGTGGCCTCGCCTCCCAACAACGCCACCACGATCTCGCCGATCAGCGCCGCGCTCTGCGAACGCACCACCACCAGGTCCTTGTCCAAGATGCCGGCGTTGCGCATGCTGTCGCCTTTAACGCGCAGCAGAAAATGACGCCCCGAAGATCGCAGCAGATATTTAGGCACCGCCACGTAGCGCTCGACGTTCTCCTCGGCCAGCATGGGCATGCCCGCCCGCACCGTGCCCACCAGCGGCAGGCTCACCTCATCGCCGCCGTCCAAAAGACCTTTGTGCTCCAACACGCGAATGCCGCGGGCAATGTTCTTTTCCCACGAAATATACCCTTTGCGCGCCAGCGCGGCCAAATGCTTGACCGCCGTATTGCGCGAGGCGGCGCCCAGTTCATCGGACAATTCCTGCAGCGTCGGCGGATACTCCTTTTCCTTGATCAGGCGAACGATCGTTTCGAGCACTTCCTGCTGGCGTTCCGTCAACTTTTCCATCGTCCCTCCCCATAAAAAAGGGTGCACTTGATGTCACCCTTAATTACGAAATTCTGCAGAAAATGTCAAGAGGAATGTCTATTCGTACACCATCATTCGGCCGCTTCTACATTCAAAAGCTTGAAAAGACGGCGATGAATTTCGGGCGGGACTTCGGCTTCCTTCATGCAGCGGAAGAGATGCACGGCGGTACGCATGGACTGCAATTGAGCGCGGCAGTCGGGGCAGTCCTTCAGGTGCTGACGCAGGCTTGCGCACAGTTCCGAATCGATGTCTTCGGAGAGCTCGTCGCAGAGCTGCTGCAGAATTTGTTCGCAGGTGTCCATTTCAACCATCCTATTTTACAGTGATGACCGGGCACGGTGCTTTTCGGATGACGCGATTGGTCTGGCTGCCGATGAGCAGTCGGCTGAGCGGGTCCTCGCCGTGCGTCCCCATGATGATTAGATCGGCCCCCTCCTTTTCGGCATAATCGATGATGCTTCGCGCGATGCCGCCTTCGAGAAGCACCGTATTGACCTTTTTCTCTTTGGGCGCCGCTTCCGCTTCCTTCTGCAGCAGCGTCTCCGAGCTTTCGCGAACCTGCGGCGAAACGTCGATCACGATTTCTCCCTCGGTCGAAAAATAGGCCTGCGACGCCATGCTTTCGACCACATGAACGAGATCGACGACGCCGTCGGCTTCGACCAGCTCAAAGGCCAGTTGCGCGGCGTTGCGGCTCTGCTCGGAAAAGTCCATAGGCACCACCAGGCGCCGACAACGGATCGAATGCTGCGGTAGGCCGTGACGCACAACCATCACCGGACAAGCGGCGTGGTGGATCACCTTCTGCGCCACGCTGCCGAGGAAAAAGCGCGACAAGGCGGTTCGTCCGTGAGTGCCCATGACGATAAAGTCGACGCCCTCTTCCTCGGCAAAGCGAAGGATCTCCTCGTATGGACTGACGCCCCGTTGCACGATGCAGCGGATGTCCAGCTTTTTCTCGCTGTGCTCGGCGGCCGTTTTTTCCAGCCGTTCGCCGGCGTGCTGTTCCAGAGTGCGGTAGTACTCTTCCAAAGGCGGAAAGGCTGTTTCGGTATTGTAGGGATCGTCGTCGAAAAGAGTGATGACGTGAAGTAGCGAGATGCGCGCCGAAAAGCGTCGCGCCAGCGCCACGGCGTGGTCGAACGCCATCCTTGAAGTCTCGTAGAAATCGCTCGGTACCAGAATATGCTTGATGTTCATGAGGCACCTATGCTTTGACTTTTCTACAGTTTTCTAAATATACAAACCTTATTTTTCATTGTAAACTTCCAATTTGCCCTTCAGAAAAGATTCGCCATGAGGCTTAGGCCTCGCAACCACGATCGCATCGCCTCCCGGGCTTCTCCTTCGTCGGTCAGAGGGGCTTCTACATGCGCGACGCGCGTGTTGCGAAACTCGTTGACGCGCCCTAAGACCTTATAGAGTTCGTCGAAGGTTGAGGATGAAAACTGCCTCTCGACCTCCTTCCAAACGCCGTCGACATTACCTGAACCGCGACGGGCGTACTCCAGACAAAAGAGCAGCGTCCCCAGACGCTGGATCGAGCGCCCGAAGACCAGATTGTCACGCAGGTAACGCTGATGCTTCTCCAACAGCGCCTTCTCACGTTGGGGAAGGCGCTCCAGGTTGGGATTGAAGAACGCAATGGACGCTTCCTTATCCGGCGGGATGGCAGGCTTCAGGTATTTCTCCAGGATGCGCAACGCGTAGTCATCCAGCGGGCCGAGCAAAGGCTGGAAGGCGTGGGCAAACGTGGGCAGGCGCGAGCGGATGGCGTGATCGAGCAGTAACACGGCCTGACGCATCACGCTTTCAACCTCGGCGGGCGGGCGCGCGATGCCGGCCTCCCGCAATACTCGCTCGAACAGCGTTTCGGCCTGCGATTGGGCGGTGGCTTCTTCCAGGGGCAAAGCGAGTTGCTTCGTTTTCCACTCGTCCAGCAACGTCTTGAGCGCCGGCTCGCAAGCGCGGGCCAGCTCGGCAATCGTGGTGGCGGCTCCCTGCTGGAAAAGGTGATAGGGCACATAGAGATAGTGCCAGCGTGCCTCTTTGCTGGATGCGGTCTTGCACCATTCGACCGCAGCCGTGGCTTTCAGCGGAACCAGGTCATCTTGTCGGCCTTTGAGTTCCACCAGGTAGCGGTTGTCCTCCCCGTCGCGCACGAAAAAGTCAGGGACGTAAAGGGCGCGCTGTCCATCCGGCTTGAGATAATCAATCATCAACCGTTGCGGGCCGGCGTTTTTGGCGAAAGCGATCACGTCCTCCGCCGTTTCGAGAAAGTCGGTAAACGCCTGCTCGAAATCATTGTCGCAGGGCACAAGGTTGAACATGGTGCGCTGGGCAGGCAGAGCGGGACGTTTGTCATGGCTGGTGGCCTGATAGGGCTTCCAGGTGGAGAGGCGCTGCCCGCGGCTAATGCGCTTGCGCTTTTCCTGGCGCACCGTCTTGGCGAGAATCAGCGGTGTGAACACGGCGCGGATGTGCTCCATCACGTCCAGGTCGCGCACGCGATGATCCACTTCCCCGCTGTACAGGTCAACCGGGCGCTCGAACAGCACCTCGGCGAGAAAGCGTTCCACCAGCGGCGCCAGCGCCTGATGCGGGTTGGCGATGCGGCAGGCGCGTCCCAACATCTGGGCAAAGTAAGCCGGAGCCGACCATGCGTTATTTAACAGCCCGGCATCCAGCCGCATGGTTGCCACAATCTCATCGGTGAACAGGTGGCGCTCTTTGTATTCAATCGGACCTTCCCGTTTCTTGCCGACTGGCAAAGGCTTGAACTTCTCCTGGAAAGCGTTGCGTACCTCCTCAAAGGTCAACCCCTGCAGTTCCTGCGTGGTCTCCACGGCGTCGGAAACCTGCGGGATTTCGATCTCCAGCGCCTCCACGTCCTTGTTCTCCTTATCCACAGAGATCGTGACGGTCTGTTTGAATACCTCGCGCACCGGCAGGACGGCGATGTCTACCCCTTCCTGCGCCAGTTCATCCTCGTAGAGTTTGCGGAACGCCGGATGCTCGATCACGGTGACGAGTTCCGGCGTATCGCCGAGCGGGAACATGCGGCGCAGGCCGCGGCCCAGCGTCTGCTCCGGCAGAATGCCCGATTTAGCCGAGTAGGGGCGCAACGGCACGATGGTGGTCACGTTGCGCACGTCCCAGCCCTCGCGCAGCATCATCACCGAGACGACGCAGCGGAATCTGCTGTCGGGGCTGTCCAGTTCACGCGACATCTCGCGCAGGGCGCGCAGGTCGTCCGGCTTCATCGCTGTTTCGTTTTCCACGAACTCCTTGAAGGTCTTGCCCCCGCGCGTCACTTCCTTGATTTTCCCTTTCAGGCGGGTGTGGATGTTCAGCACCCGGCCCTTGAGCAGAGGGAAAGCGTCGCTGTCCAGATAATCGGCGATCTCGTTCGCCGCCGTGGCGTCTTCGGTCATCACGAACAGGATGGGCTTGCGCACCTCGCCCAGTTCTTCGTAGGTCTTGGCGTAGCGCTGATAGCCTAACTGCAAATGCATGGCGTATCGTTCGTGAGCGGGCGTCTTCTCGTCGCCGCGCACCACCAGTTCCTCCGATTCGCCCAGCACCGGCACCTTGACGATGCCCGCGTCTACGGCTTCGCCCAGGGGAAAATCCACCACGATGTGCCGAAAGAGTGACCCGTCGTTGTGCTTGGGCGTGGCGGTGAAGTCCAGTTGCGCGCACACGCCTCGATTGCCGCGCTGCAGGCTTTCCTCGTGCAGGGCGTCAACGGCGCGGTTCCAGGCGAGATCGGGGTCATGCAGGTGATGGGCTTCGTCGTTGAGCACCATCAGGCGCGGATGGGCGGTGATGCGCTGCCGCAGGCTTTCGCCGGTGTCCAGCGCCCGGCCGCGCACGACCGGCGGGCCGAAGATCGCGTCCACCCCCGTCTCACGCTGCTCGTCACCTCCGTTGTCCCGGCTGGGATAGAGGCGGTGGATGTTGGTGAGATAGATGGCCCCGGTTGTGGTCGCGCCGCCCGGTTCGTCCTGCAGCACCACCTGCATCTGAAAGTCGCTGCGCCACTCGTCGGGGATGAGCGGGTCCTGGTAGAAAATGGCGCAGTTCTCGAAGTCATCTTTCAGGCGCTCATAGACGGTCAGGTTGGGCGCGATGACCACAAAGTGGCGCGCCAGGTCGGAGTCCGGTTCGTAGAGGCTGTGAAAGTAACTCCACACGATGGCCAGGCTCATGATCTTGGTCTTGCCCGCGCCGGTGGCGATCTTGGCGCAGTATTTGGCCCAGCGGTCTTGTTCCGGCGGGATGCCCAGCGCCAGGTCGGCCAGTTGATTGTCGCCAAACTCGAAAAGCAATTCGGCAACATGGCGCACATGACGCAGTTCATACAGGTAGATGAACGTCTCGATGGCTTCCCGCTGCGCCCAGTGATAGCGGAAAGGCGCCGCTTCCCCCGTCTCCGTCTTGACCAGGTGTTCGTTGTGGAACCAGTGCTGGAGCAGCGCGCGCGAGGTGTCGCTGACGCCGACATAGCCGCCGCGGCGCCAGGCGTCCACTTCGGCGCGGATGGCGCGCACCAGGGGCACTTTGCTGGGCCGCCGACCGGGCGCGATGATCGCCGGCGCGCCCGGCGTTGGGTTGGGCAGGCGGTGCAGCGTCGGCTCTTCCCACGGCTTGAAGAGCGGCTCCAGCGCCGAAACATTTTGCTTAGTCACCTGAAACGGCATTTTCCCTCTTCTTTTTTTGGACTGCGGAAGCAGAGCTTCCGCAGTCCCAAAATATCATCACCTAAATGGTCACATCCATTATAATCATGGTATCGACACCGAAAACATCGATGACTTTGACGGCAATCTGGTGCTTGCCGGGTGTTTCATACTGCCAGCCGATGTCGGTGCGCGTCTTGAGGGAGCGGTCTTTGCGCGTGCGAAAGTCCTGCCAGTGGTGCTCGAAGGGTTTGTCGGGCGAGTAGTCAAAGTCCACCGCCCAAAAGTCGATAAAGTCGAACGGCGACCGGATCGCCCGCTCGCACAGGGCGGCCAGTTCGGCCTCGGGCGCCTCGGCCAGGGCCGGTGTAAAGTTGACCAGTTCCACATCCACTTTGTGCTGAAGCGTGGCTTCAGCACTCCATATTACGCGGGCTTCCAGCGCGCCGGCCTCGAAGAACTGCACCTCGGTGCGGTTGGGCTCCATGATCTCGCGCGGGATGTACTTCAGGCGAATGGCGACTCCGGTCTCGGCCTCCAGCGCCTCCTTCTTGCGGCTCAGTTCCATCTCAAACTCCCAGGCCAGGCAGTGCACCTCGCGCCCGCCGACGCTGCGGGCAGCCTCGGCCACGGCGCGCAGTTTCTCGTGGGAGAAGATGCTGTCTATCTGATCCACGTGGACGTAGGCCGACCCCTTCTTGCCGTGCAAGAGGGGATGTGGACTGCTGGAGCCATGCTCCAGCAATCCAAAAGGCGCGGCTTTGTAGAACTGCAGCACGATGCGGCGATGTTCGGCGTCGGCGCCCTTGAGGCGGTCCATCTGCCACCACTGGCGCTCGTAGCGCCCCAGGTTGTAGACATCGAAGGAGCGGTAGGGCCGGCCCTGTTCATGTAGCTCGCGCTGGACTTGAATGAGCCGCTTGCGCGTGGTGTGGATGGCGTAGCGCCCCAAATCCACCCCGATCCAGCGCCGCCCCAACTTCTCCGCCACCGCCAGCGTGGTGCCGCTGCCACAGAAGAAGTCGGCCACCAGGTCGCCTTCTTTGGAGGAGGCTTTGATGATGCGCTCTAACAGGGCTTCGGGTTTTTGTGTTGTATAATCCTCTCTCTCTAATGACATCGAGTTTATAGGGGGAATATCAACCCAAATATCTTCAACGGGATTTCCTTGTGTTTCATCAAGATATCTTTTCAAACGAGGCCTTTTCCCGGATGTAAATACAATACGCCCTTCTTCTATCCCTTGATCAATTTTCTCTTGTGACCAAATCCAATGTTTACCAGGAGGTGGTTCAAGCCAACCCTTATCTCCAAACCTTCTAGCTGGGCCTGGCCCGTCTTGGGTGAAATCGCACAGTTGGTATCTTCTACCCGAATCTTCTTCAATGTACTTGTAGTGGGTTATAAGGCGTTCTTCAGCAAGAGGAACGCGTAAAGGGTTGAATGTGGGGTTTTCAGTTTTCGAGTAAAATAGTTACGTATCAGAAACATTACCGAACGAGCTACTCTGAGCCTTAGAAGAATGAATTTTCTGCCACGTAATTTCATTGCGGAATCTTTCCCAGCCAAAAATTTCATCAAGAAGTAAACGAAGAATTGAATTGGCCCTCCAATCACAATGCACATAAATACTCCCCCGCTCGCTGAGCAAGTCGCGCATCAGCACCAGGCGCTCGTACATCATGTGCAGGTACGAATCGGTGCCCTTGCCCCAAGTGTCGCGGTACGCCACCGCCTCCAGGATGGACTGCTCCTTCTGCACTGCGTCGCCCTCCTCGCCGAGCTGCACCCGCATGGTGAAGTCGGCCCCCACGTCGAAGGGCGGGTCAATGTAGATGAGGTCAATCTTGCCGCGGAACTGCTCCAGCAGGGCAGCCATGACCAGTTTGTTGTCGCCCCAGATGAGCATGATGCGCCAGTCGTCGCGGTGGGCTTTCCGGCTGAAGGCGGCCTCGTCGAACAGGCTCAGTTGTTGCGCCTTTTCGCGGTCGCGCGGCTGGTCAATCGTCTCGATGCGCTGCAGGGGCAGCGGGGAAGTCGGCAGGCGCACGGGGCGGCGATTACCGTACTCGTCGTATTTGCCCTCCCAGACCAGTTCGGTCTTGATGCGGGAAAGCGGATGCGGATTCTGCGGTCCCCACTCGGTCATGGTCGGCTGTTCCTCAAAAAAATGATAGCATGTTGAACCATCTCAGGAAAAAGATCGGCGTGCGTCAGAACTTTCGCGTAAAAGTATCGAAAATTCTCTTCAATTGCAAATCCATCCGCCGATGAATGCCGAGGACTCGCAGAGTTGTGAGACGGCGAGAGAGCCGGTTGCTCCGATGCGGCGGGGCGTCACTTCATCACCACCAACCTCTCGATGACCTCGGCCCGCTCCTCGCCGTCGTCCACGCTCATCTTGTAAAAGTAAAGGCCGTTGGCCAGCTCTTGGCCGTGCTCGTCGGCAACGTCCCACGATATTTCGTTGAAACCAACGTCTGCAGCCGCCTCTCGAATGACGGCGATCAATCGGCCGGACACGGTGTAAATGCGGATCGTCGCCCTGGCCGGGCGGTTGTTCTCCAGCATGAAAGTAAAGCGGGTTCGGTCGCGGCAGGGATTGGGAAAATTGACGACGTTGCTGAGCTTTATTTTAGAAGAGATTCGAAAGCTCAGTCTTCCCCAAAGGGCTCCGTTATCCGACGGCGGCAGCACGCAGAGTTCATAGTCGCCGTCCGGCAGATCGAGGGGTGCGAGCGTGAGCGTGAGCCGACCGGAAGCCGCCTCCATGGTTGCCTCATGGATCGTCTCGCCGTTCAGCCGCAGCGTCGGCGGTGGCGGCAGCGGCGAGCCTGAGGTTTTCAGCCGAACGGTAATGACCGCCGAACGTGATATGGGGTCTCCCGCCTCCGGGTTGCGGCACGACACCCCGTCGACGGCAAACTCGACCTGCGGCGTCTCCTCGACCCTGGTCGGCAAGTCGCTCAGCCGCAGCGTTTGCACCTGTCCGGCCAGCCAAGGGACGCGTGGGAAAAGCGCCAATCGATCCGTTTGCCGGTGAAGGAAAAAGCTGACCGAATCGCCGGCCACTCCTCCCTCCTTCTGCGGCGTGGCCGGGTCGTCGGCCGGAATAAAGATCGGGCCGAAGGCTCCGCCGGCATTGACGAGGCCGGAAGCGAGGCGTTCTCCGGCAATGAAGGCGGTCAGCGTATCGCCGCGGGCGGCGGCGCCGCTGCTCAGGCGAATCGAGCCCATGAAGCCCGCTTGCGCGGTCTCCTGCCGCGGCACTCTCAAAGGAAAGGCCGGATCGCCGAAAAGGAGATAAAACTGGACGTGGTCGTCGAAGGAAGGGTAGGCCGCGTACATGGCGAAAAGCCCGGCAGTGCAGAACGAGCCGACGGTAGAGTGTCCATAGCGGAAGAGAGATGCATAGAGCGTGTTCGCCATGGCGAACAGCGGCGAGGGGAAGGCCTGACCGGAAGCGGTAAAGCCGGCGATGATGCCGCCGCGGTCTTGCCGCATGAGAAGCTCCACCAATGAAGCATTGAGGTCGTTGGGATCGGCAAAATAGCCGTTGATGCAGCTCATGGTGAAGAGAAAAGGCGGCACTTCGGAGGGCGGAAGGTCCGCGACGTCTTTTCTCGACAAGATGGATTTGGCGGACCAGGTGCCGACCGAGCCGTGGCCGAAATAATTCATGAAAAGCGCGCCCCGGCCGAAGGCTTGTTTGATACTTTCCTTTGTCGCGGCCTCTCCAAGCTGAGAGAGATAGATCTTTTCAGCCGCCATGGTGCCGGGGATGAAACGGTTTGCCAAAGCGGTGGAGCTGTCTTCGAAGGCCAGCGTTCCCCCTTCACCGATGTCGGCGACAAAGACGCAGCGGTGAAAGGCGGGCTGATCTTGGGCGGCTTGATAGGCGAGGATCTTGCGCACCATCTGTTCGACCTGGGCGGAAGATCGCGCCGGCAGGCGGCCGACGAACATATCGGGCAGAACATCCGAGTCGCCGTCGACGCAGGCGAACCAATTGTCGGAGCACGCCTCGAAATGGTCGACGCTGCTCTCGAAGAGGCGCGTGGGCACCAGGTCGGTTTCGGCGCCGCCGCCGTAGGCCGGGCTTTCGGGGTTGATGTTGCGCGGGTTCCAGGAGGCGTCGCCGACGAGCAGAACGTATTGCGGCGGCGAAGCATAGCCATGATAAGCGAAGGTCAGGTAGCTGCGGACGGCACGCTCGCTTTTGAGCCCGAAATTGAATTCGTCATAGATTTCGTCGGCGTCAACGATCATGACGTTCAGGCCGCGCTGTCGATGAAACGCCGCCAAGGGTTCGAGGGCTTCATGGAAGGCGGGCACGGTGATGATCAGATAGTCGCACGGCGGGCGAAGCAGCCGCAGGCGATAGGTCGGCGCTTTTTGCAGCGACGCCGACAGCTTGGCGCCGGCGGTAACCGCCATGATTTTCGCCGGCCCGCCTTTGGAGAGCGAAAACAGTCGATTGCCCTCTTCCACGGCGACGTTTTTCAGCAGGCAGACCCGCTGCGGGTCGGTGATGTCATAGATGTCGGCCAGGCGGCCCAGATCGAAGAGACGGAAGGTGCCGTTGCCGCTCGCACTATAGAAACGAAGCATACCGCCGAGGGCGCGATTGCGTCGCGGATAGCTCAGGGCGAACCAATCGATCAAACTCCAATCCAAGAAGGAGCCGGTATCGCCGGGGCCGACGAATTGGATCAGGTTGTCGCCGTCCTTGAGCAATTGGGGTGAAAAGCTTACCGAATCGGTGTAGGCGATGCGACCGTCCCAAAAGACATCGTGAACCACGGTCTCGTTGACGCGAATTTGAGTATGATGATCGGGATTGATGGAGAGGTCCTGAGCGATGGCTTGAAGGCGGAACTTGAGAACGGCGTAGGTTCCGTCGTCGGCGGCAGGCTCATCAAGCGTCACGGTGTAAGAGACGGTCTGGGGCGCCTGCAGCCGATCCATAAACCATCGTTCGTTGTTCGTATGGCCGGGAAAGTCGGCGCGGTAGATTCGATCGATTTCGTATCGAAGAAAAGCCGTGCCTGTCTCGATGACACGGGCGCTGCCGATCGGCGCAGCGGCAACGGTCTCCATGCGCAGACCGTCGCCGCCGTTCGGCGTCAGCCAGTAAACGTTGCGGCTGTTGTAAAAGTCCTTGTACGACTCGCCGTAGAATTCGACGGCGTCGCCGTCGTCCCACCGGCCGTCTTCCTCACCGATCACACGCACCGCCACCTCCTGGCCGCGATTGAAAACGGCCAATCGCCTCGGATTGCTGCTGCGCAGATCGATTCCGGCGCGCTGCAGTTCTTCAGCCGAAATCCGGTAAAGGCCGTCCTTCGTCACTTCGATCTTGTACCACTCGTCGGCGCGGTTCAGAAAATAGTCATCGGCGGCAGCCTTGATCGGCGTCGATCGGCCGGTCAAACGCTCGGGGTTGAGGACGAGCGCTTTGAGCAGCGGGTCGGCCTCTCCGGCGCTGCCTGCGCTGACCGTTGCGCCGTCGAAATAGAGCGCAAAGGTGATCGAGCGGCAGAACAAGGCTCTGCCGTCGACGGGATTAGAGCGAACGGGGAAAAAGCGGACGCTCACGAGCGGCTGCCCTCGATAGACGCTCGGAGGGCTGCAGCTCAACATCGTCTCGGGAAAATAAGCGGAACGGCCGTAGACCGGCCCGGGCCGGCTGCTCCAGGTACCTTTTTCGCCGTCGTTTTGCGGGGGAAGAAAGTGCGGTGCCGGCAAAACCGGCGGAAAGGTGCGGGGCTCGATGCTCTGGTCGATTATTTCCAGCCGGGGAGTGCAGTTCGGCGGAACGGCGATCCAAAATCCGGCGGTCGGCAGTGCAGGTTCACCGGGAACAGCGTGGCGGTTGTAGCCGGGAATGGAGAGCAGACAGAACTCGCCCTCGACTCTTGCAACCTCGGGCGAAGGAACCTCGAGGCGCACCACGATGCGATCAGCCTCACTGAGCATCACTCGAGGTTCGGGAGAGGCGAACATCAGGGTCGAAAAAATTAACGGCAGAACGCAGAGCCCCGCCGCACGAAAGCCGGTAAAGTTGTCGATGTCTTGCCCTCCTTACGTTTCTCCTCTTCTCCCTCCTATTTTCGTAAATTAAAAGTTTTGGCTAAAAAGCCAAACGCTTTCGGGGACGAATCGAAATCCGTCCTTGCAATTCTTTTTCAGGTTGATTATGTTGAAGCGAAAAAACGTGAGGACAACCGTCATGGCTTCAGAACAGACCGCATCCGTCCGTCTTTCCGCTGTGCAACAGTTCTTTCTTCTGCTCTTGCGTCTGCTGATCGGCTGGCATTTTCTTTTCGAAGGCACTGTCAAGCTTTTCGATCCGAACTGGACGTCGGCGCTCTTTTTGGCGCGCTCGAAATGGCTGCTGGCCGACCAATTTCACCGCATCGCCGGTTCGCCGTCGCTGCTCGCCGTTGTCGATCAGTTGAACATTTGGGGCCTCATCCTCATCGGTCTGGGGCTCCTTTTCGGCCTGTTCACTCGAGCGGCGGCGATCGCGGGTGTGCTGCTGCTGAGCCTTTATTACGTCGCCGATCCCCCGCTGTTGGGCTTCAGCAACGGCATGCCGACCGAGGGGAGCTACCTTCTCGTCGATAAGAACCTCATCGAGATCGCAGCGCTGCTGATCATCGCCCTTTTTCCGACGAGCCGCTTCTTCGGTCTCGACGGACTGTTTCGGGCACTGAAACAGAAAAAGGCCGCCGCAGCCAATGCGGCAACACCGGCGTCCGGCGGTCACACCGACGTGGTGCGCCGTGAAGTGCTGAAGAACCTCGCCGTTCTTCCGCTCTTCGGCGGCTTCGTTTACGCCTTTTTCAAACGGCGGGAATGGATGAGCTACGAGGTCAAGCACCTTTTGGCGGAGAAGCTAAAAACATCGCCGGACGCCGTGACCGGCGCCACGCTCAAGACCTTCCAGTTCCTCAGCTTGAACGATTTGAAGGGCGAACTGCCGAAGGGCAGAATCGGCAACCTGCAGATCAGCCGACTCTTCTTGGGCGGTAACCTGATCGGCGGCTGGGCTCATGCGCGCGACCTGATCTATGTGAGCAAGCTGGTCAAAGCCTATCACACCGACCGCAAGATCTTTGACACGTTTTGGCTGGCCGAGCAGGCGGGGATCAACACGGTTTTGACCAACCCGCAGCTCTGCCGCGTGATCAACGAATATTGGCGCAAGGAAAAGGGGACCATTCAGTTCATCTCCGACTGCGGCTGGAGCGACCCGTTGGTGGGGCTGGACATTTCGATCGACGGCGGTGCCTGCGCGGCCTATGTTCAGGGCGGTATTGCGGATGATCTGGTTGCCCGCGGCGAGTTCGACGTTTTTGAAAAGTTTCTTGTCAAGACGCGGGCCAACGGTCTGCCGGCCGGTATCGGCGGTCACAAGCTGGAAACGGTCAAAGCCCTCGTCGAACGCGGCATTACACCCGATTTCTGGGTCAAAACCCTGCACCACACCCGTTATTGGTCTGCAAATCCCGAGAATCAAAACGACAATATTTGGTGTCTCAATCCTGAGGAAACCGCGGCCTTTATGGAAACGATCGAGCAGCCGTGGATCGCCTTCAAGACGCTGGCCGCCGGCGCCATCGAGCCGAAGGACGGCTTTGCCTACGCGTTCAAGAACGGCGCCGACTTTATCTGCGTCGGCATGTACGATTTTCAAATCGTCGAAGATGTGAACATCGCCTTGGACATTTTGAACGGCAACCTGGAGCGGAAAAGGCCATGGCGCGCTTAAAACAGGTCTCGCGGCAGTTGCAGGGGATGATAACAATGCTGCCTGCCCTTATGATCGGTCTTCTTTTTTTTCTCGCCTGCAGTGGAATGCCGAGTCGGTACGAGGAAAGCGGCGACTTTTTCGCCGCGTGCGTGCGAACCGATTCGACGATTTTCATCGCGGCGCCGCAGGATTTTTCCGATCACACCGATCTGATTTGGAGCGCCGAAGCCGGCCGTATCGAGCCCTGTGATGGGGGTGCGCTGTTCTATGCCCCTTCGGAGCCCGGTAAAGTAGCCGTCACGGCAACGATCGAAACCGGTGAGACGATTGCAACCCACACCCTGTCCGTGTTGGTGTTCAAACAGTACGTCATTCTCAAAGCGGACGACCTCGTCTATGATCGCAAAAGCACGTTGCCGAGCGGATGGCTCCGCTTCATAGAACTCATCCGAGCGAAAAAGGCCATGGCGGCTTTAGGAGTCATTGGTCACTACCTCGACGCTGCCGACGATAAGTATGTATCGCGGCTCAAAGAACTCGCCTCATGCGAAAGCTTCGAACTTTGGAATCACGGATACACGCATCAGGTCGGCGGCTCCCTCATGGTCAATACGGACAAACCGTCGGAATTCTATCGCAAGTCGTATGAACAACAACGGTCAAGTCTGGAAAAATGTCAGAAAGCAGCCAAGAGAAGGCTGGGCATAACGCTGCGCGCCTTCGGCGCACCGGGTAACGCTTTCGACGCGACCACGCGGCGGGTGATCGATGAATCGCCTGATATTTTCGTGTGGTTCTTCGGCGACCCCGGCAGCCGTAAAATGGTTTTGCGCCGCTCGGGCGAAATCGAGTTCCCCACCCCTCATCCCAGCTTTTACGAGTTTCGGCGGCGCTACGACCCGTCACGCGAGTTGTATATTTACCAGATCCACCCCAAAGATTGGAACGATGCGGAATTCCGAGAATTCGAGCAGATACTCGACTTTCTCATCGCCAACAAAGTCACCTTCATTACCCCCACTCGCTACTATCGGCTCCGCCGAGAAAATAGAGAGCCCTGAAAAGGCCTTTTTTCTTTCTCCTCGGCCGATTCAGGGCTTGTTCTGAGTGAAAAAACGACTACTCTTTCTCAGGCGCCGGGAATCGTTACGCCTGCCGGCGCAATTTTCCACGGTCATCGTTCAGCCGCCGGTGCGGCGGGCACCTCACCTTTGCAAAGGCCGCCTCATCCTGCCGCTTGCTGCAGCAGCCGCTCGAAGACGGCTCTTTGTTCCTTCATTGCAGCCAGGCGATCGGACGGCTCGGTGCGCGCTTCGAGAAGAACCCAGCCGTCGTAGGCGGAAGCCGTGAGCAGTTTGAAAAGCTGAGAATAGGGATAGGCGGGATCATCCAGCTCGCGCACGTGCAGCGTGGCGCCGAACCATTTCCTTAAGAGATTAAAGTTGTACTCCAAGCCCGGCTCGATCAAGTCCTCGGGGTTGCAGTTCCAGCAGATTTTTACGTTCGGCTCTTCGACCTGGTCAAAGATCGCTTTCATGTTCTGCGGCAACTGGGTCAGGCGGCCGTGCACTTCGACGCGAATCTCCTGGCCGAAGTCCTGAGCAAAGCGTCCGATTTCATTGAGCGACGCGGCGATTTGCGCGATGGTCGTTTCCGGCGGTACGCCGTCCGGGAGATCGTTGGGCTTGACCTTTACGCCGCTCGCACCGATGTCGTGACACAATTTAATGAGCTCAAAAGTCCCCTCGATCTGTCGGCGCAGTTCATTTGCATCCGGGGAGTGATATTCCTGATTGGAGCCGTAGCCCACGCAGACGATGCCGCTGTCGGCGAATTGTTGTTTGACCGACAGCCTCTGTGCGCGGTTGAGGTTCGGTTCTACGCCGTGGGCATGCTGCGTGCGCAGTTCCACCCCTGCATAACCGGCTTCACGGCAGTTTCGCAGCAGCGTCGGAAGGTCCCAGTCACGTCCCCACTGGTAGGTGACCAGGCCGAGTTTCATTTTTGGCGACGCGTTTCCCAAAGACTTTAGGGACGGCGCGGCTGCCAAAGCCCCAAGAACGGCACCGGATTTGAGAAAACGCCGCCGGTCGATCTTCCGGCAAGCCGGCGTTACGCTGCGGTCGTTGCTTCGGACGTTCATGTTACCCTCCGGCCTTTAGGTTACAATCCTAATTTTCGAATTTTTTTGTAAAGGGTTTTTCGGTCTATGCCCAAAAGGCGTGCGGTTTGGGCGATGTTGCGATTGGTCGATTCCAAAACGCGGCGGATGTGCTGCCGTTCGACGGCCTCAAGCGACAACGGTTCTTCCTCCAAAGCGCGTCTCTCGCGCAAGTGCGGCGGCAGGCTGCCGATGCGGATGAGCGGGGACTCTTCGATGACCAGCGCCCGTTCGATGACGTTCTGCAGTTCGCGGACGTTGCCAGGCCACTCATAGTCCAGCATCAGTTCCAGCGCCTCGGGCGACAGTCCTTCGGCCGCCGTCTGCCGCCGTTGACGGCGGTGAAGGCGAATGAAATAGTCTGCCAGCAATGGAATATCTTCCTTGCGCTCGCGCAGCGCCGGCAGGCGAATGGGAACGACGTTCAGGCGGTAGAAAAGATCTTCTCGGAAGAGTCCCTCCTGCACCGCCTTTTCGAGATCGACATTGGTCGCCGCCACCACGCGCACGTCCACGCGGATGGTCTGTGTGCTGCCGACACGGCGGATTTCTTTTTCCTGAAGCGCCCGCAAGATTTTTGCCTGTGCAGAGAGCGGAATATTGCCCACTTCGTCAAGGAAAAAGGTGCCGCTGTGCGCCGCTTCGAAGGCACCGTGTTTGGTCGCCACGGCTCCGGTAAAGGAGCCTTTCACGTGGCCGAACAGCTCGCTTTCATAGAGCGTTTCCACCAGCGTACTGCAGTCCATGGTAACGAACGGCTTGTCCCGTCGCAAGCTGGCGGCATGCACGGCTTTGGCCGCCACCTCTTTGCCTGTGCCGCTTTCGCCGAGCACCAGGACGGTGCTGTCCGTAGGCGCCGCCTTGAGCAGGCTCTCGAACACTCGGCGCATTGCGGGACTTTTGCCGATCAGGGTCAAGGGCATACCGTCGAAGGTGAGATGAAGGGCCGCATCCGCCGGAAGATCGAGAAAGCGCTGCTCCTCGACGATTTTCTGCACCAAGCCGATCAGCTTTTCAGCCGGAGTGGGTTTTTCGATGTAGTGAAACGCCCCCAACTTGATGGCTTCCACCGCGGTTTCGACGTTCGAAAAAGCGGTAACTAACACATACTCAGCCTTGGGATTGATTTCGCGGGCAGCCCGAAGAAACTGCAGACCGTCCATGTCCGGCATGCGGTAATCTACCAGCACGATGGAATAGTTACCGCGGCGAAGCATCTCCAGGCCGCGGCTGCCGTTGGGCGCCGCCGCCGCATCGAAACCCTGTTCGGTCAGGATGAGGGCGAACGTGTGACGGTACATTTCGTCATCATCGACGATGAGTATGTTGACCGCATCCGTCATTTGAGCGTCCGTCATTTCGCCGTCAATTTACGGAAAACGCCCCTTTTTTCCCATCTTTTTTCGCTGAACGGCATCGTCGGCTTGACATTCTCGCACGGATTCCTTAAACTCGACCGGTCCAATTGAGGAGAAGAATGATGAACACGCGAAGATCCTTCCTGCAAAGTCTCGGTGCCGCTTTCGCCGCCGTATCGTTTTTTCCACGGCGTTCGGCTTCAGCGCCGGCCGCAGAGCCTCTGACATTGGGAATGGCCTCCTACACTCTGAGGAAATTTTCCTTGGAAGAGTGCCTCCGCATGACCGCCCGTTTGGGACTGAAACGCATTGCCTTTAAAAGCTTCCACTTGCCTCTCGAAAGTTCTGAGGCGGACATTCGTCGCGCCGTACAAAAGGTGCGTGAGGCGGGGCTGGAGCTTTACGGCGGCGGCGTCATCTATATGAACAACGAGGCCGAAGTTCGGCAGGCGTTCGCCTATTGTCGGGCCGCCGGCATGCAGGTGATGATCGGCGTTCCGAAACACGAACTGCTCGATCTGGTGGAAAAGCTGGCGGATGAGAACGATCTCATCGTGGCTATTCACAACCACGGCCCCGGCGATCAACTGTATTCCACGCCCGCATCCGTTTATGAAAAGGTTCGGGAGCGAAGCCCGCGCCTCGGCCTGTGCCTGGACATCGGCCACACGCAGCGCCTCGGCCTCGATCCGTCGGTGGAATTCGAAAAGTTCAAGGAGCGGGTCTATGACATTCACATCAAGGACGTCAGCGCTTCCGCTCCCGAAGGAACGACGGTGGAGATCGGCCGCGGTGTAATCGATATCCCCAAGTTCGTCCGCACCTTGATCCGCCATCATTACAGGGGAACCGTTTCACTCGAATACGAAAAAGACGAAAACGATCCGCTGCCCGGCGCCGCCGAATCCATCGGCTATTTGCGCGGCTTTATGGCGGCAGGATGCTGAAGAAGCTCATTTCGAAGGAGACCTCATGTGCAAAAGAACTCTGATCATTTTATGCTCGGCGTTGATGATGACGGCTTGTTCTAAAAGGGCGTCCGAAGCTCCGATCGTGCTCATGACCCTCGATCCGGGGCACTTTCATGCGGCGTTGGTGCAGAAGACCATGTATCCTCAGGTTTCGCCTGTGGTGTACGTCTATGCGCCGAAGGGTCAGGAGCTGGACGACCATCTCAAACGCATCGAATCTTACAACAAGCGTGCGCAGGACCCCACCCGGTGGCAGGAAAGGGTGTACACCGGAGCCGATTTTCTCGAACGAATGACGGCCGAGAAGCCCGGCAACGTGGTGGTCATTTCCGGCAACAACCGCCGCAAAACGGAATACATCAAAGCATCGGTGGATGCCGGGCTGCACGTGCTGGCCGACAAGCCGATGTGCATCGACCGCAAGGGCTTTGAACTGCTGCTTGACGCTTTTGCGGTCGCCGATGGAAAAAACGTTCTGCTTTACGACATCATGACCGAGCGTTTCGAGATTACCACTGTTCTGCAGAAACGGCTGTCGGCGGTGCCGTCGGTTTTTGGAGAGCTGCTGCAGGGCAGCGCCGAGGAGCCGGCGATTACCAAGGAAAGCGTGCACCATTTCTATAAAATGGTCTCCGGTGCCCCTCTGAAACGGCCGGCCTGGTTCTTCGATACCGCCCAACAGGGCGAAGGCATTGTGGATGTTTCAACTCATCTGGTTGATCTGGTGCAGTGGGAATGCTTTCCGGAGCAGATCATCGACTATCAAAAGGACATTGCGATCGTTTCGGCCCGGCGCCGCCCAACAGTGCTCTCCAAAGAACAGTTCGCCAAAGCCACGCTTCTGGATGAATGGCCGGACTATCTTCTACCCTACGTTAAGAATGATCTGCTGTATGTCTACAGCAACGGAGAGTTCGTCTACCGGCTGAAGGGCGTTTATGCCAAGGTCTCGGTCGTTTGGAATTTCGAGGCGCCGGCGGGCGGCGGGGACACCCACTTTTCCATCATGCGCGGCAGCAAAGCCGATCTGATCATCCGTCAAGGGAAAGAAGAAGCTTACCGTCCCGAGCTGTACGTGCGCCCCAAAGTGTCGCCATCCGATTTTGCGGCCGCGCTGGAAGCGGCGGTTGCGGAATTGGCCAAAGAGTACCCGGACATTTCACTCATGCAGTTGAATGATGAGTGGCGCATCGTTATCCCCGACCGCTATCGTATCGGCCATGAGGCGCATTTCGCCCAGGTCACGCAAAACTTTCTTAATTATTTGCAGCAAGGCAAACTTCCCGATTGGGAAGTACCGAACATGATCGCCAAATACTACACGACCACCGCGGCCTTGGAAAAGGCTTTGGAAGAGATGAAATGACAAAAGGGCTTGCGAATGCAAGCCCTTTTATTTTGTATATCGTCGATTCGAGTTTCATATCAATGCGCCGACGCCGCGCATAAGATGGATGTCTGCGCTTGTGACGGCATTCATGCCGGCTCGAAGCTTTCCGATCGTTTGGCTTTTGAAAAGATCAACCTTCCTTGATGATCATGCCGCTGACCTTGTTCGATTGGATGACATAAGTGATGCCCTGGTAAAGCCACTTGTTGCCGTCCTTGGCGAGCGGCTGTCCGTAGGCTTTGGTCAGTTCGACCGTCGTGCTGCCGATGCCGATGCCCTCCTGCGTCAGGCCGTCGTAGGGGGCATAGACTTCGATATAATCCACTTTTCCGCTTCCATAGAGAATCATCGAGTTGGTGGTTACGCTGAAGTGGAGCCCGTAGTCGTCGTAGGTAAAGTGGTGGATAAAGACGGTCTTTTCCGGTCGTTCGTACCAATTGCGATCCGGTTTGCCGAGTTTGTTCTGTACCATGGTATAGGTGTAGCCCAGGTCGATGTTGGCGGCGCCGATGCCTGGGAAGACCTCGACCTCACGTTCATAGGTCAGATACACTTTGATATTATGCTCTCCGCCGTTGGAGACGATTCTTACGTCTTCTTCATATTGGCCGTAAGGGAGAATCCGCAGCCTTGCGCGGAACGGCACTCTCTCGGGTCGGTCGAACACGCTTCCTTCGGTATACTCGAACTTGAGCCATTCCGGCGCTTTGTCAATTTTCCAGGTCAGCTCGCCGCCGCCGAGGTTGCGGATTTCGAGCTCCGAATAGGTATAGTGCCGATCCATATTGATGATCGGCACGTCGATGCCGAGGGCGGGAGCTTTGTAGATCAGCCGTACGGTGATGACCGCGTCGCCGCCGTTTGAGGTAATCCTGATGATTCCCTCATAAGTGCCGTATTCGAGCACGGCAAAGTTAGTCTGCAGTTTGAGGGCAAAGGTATCCTGCGTCACGCGGCCGGTGAGTTCCGAGAGGTTGATCCAGCTCGGCTTTTCGAGAACGGTCCATTGGAGCTGTCCGCCACCGGCGTTGGCGATGAGGATTCGATCGTAGCGCGAGCTGCCGCTGAGCTGCATATCGGTTGCGCTGACCGACAGCACCGGTCCGCGATTATCGATGCTGCTTCCGGGATTTTTATTACACGCAGCAGCGATCAGCAGAACCGCAGCCGCAAAGGTGAGCAGATGTTTCTTGTTCATCATAAAACCTCGATGTTGGTGTTACTCTCTTCTATCCTTCATTGCTTGTAAGCCAAGTTGGCCATTTCCTAGGGCACAGGGAGTGCATTCGGAGTGGCCGTGACATTGAACGACACAATGCTTTTTTCGAACGATCAACGACAGAGTTCAGCCCCGCCGCATAGCTGCAGCGCCTTGTTCGATGGTTACAACTTCTTTTACTTCCCAGTTATTATCTACCCACAGGCCTATAACTGGTATTTCCCTAAAATGGCTTCGAAAAAACCTCACTCCCTCAACTAAATGCTGCAACTGTTCTTCTTCCTTGGCCGGGTTCCCGGCACAGTCGTGGTGTCCTACCAACGCGATACCCACGGATGAGTGTTTCTCAACCGATATGCGCACTCGCCTCAAGATAGATTGAACAAGAACCTGATCTTTCTGCCTGGCCAAGATCAAATTCGGGCCCGGTTCGGTTATGGTATCAACATAGGCTACGTTAAAGCGGCTCTGCAAATAACTGATAACAGGTAATTGAACCCGACCGTCCATGCAATTCACAACCGTGCAGAAACGACTCATGTTTTTAGTTCTCCCGCCTTATTCCAAGGTGGTGCTGAATGTTATGTTTCGGCTTTCCTGTTGCAAAATGATTTCACTTGCCTCTCGAATTCCGGCAGCGATCACGGTGTTCTTCGGAAGTTCATGCCGATGCTTCGTCCCGTGGCCGGAAAGAACATATACAGCCTTTGTCCCTGCATTAATCGCGAACTCTACATCATGAGGATGATCGCCGATGACAAAAGATTTTCCGACATCAATCCCAAACTCCATTACAGCTTTTTTGATAAAGTAAGGGTTGGGTTTGATGCACATGCATTCGTCCGCTCGTTGATGCGGACAGACATAACAAGCAATGATGGAAATACCATGTGCATGGAGGTGTGAAACGATGTACGCATTAACCTGTTCGACCTGTTTCATTGTGATCCTGCCCCTGGCGACACCAGACTGGTTGGTGACAATAAAAAGCGCGAAATTAGCCGATAGGCGGCGAAGCGATTCTATTGTGTCTTTGAAAAACACTACTTGCGATGGGTCAGAAAGATCGCCATTGTCCTCAATAATGGTACCATCTCGATCTAAGAATATTGCAGGTATACTCATGTGTCGTTCTGTATTCATCCGCAGCGGTTGGAATGGTCGTACAGCGAATGCTTCTTTTTATGCCTTTTGAGGGATCATAACATACTCAAAATTTGCCGAATATCCTACAGAAAAAGCGGCGCTTCAGGAAATCGACTTTAGCAGGTTTTCGAGTTCAATATGAGCGCTCTCCCACTGTGAAAGGTCGTCTTCCAATTCCTGTTTGATTTGATGCAGTTCGCGGCCTAAGGATGCCGCCATTTCGCCGTCCTTGTAGGTTTCCGTCTGCGAGAGCAAGAGTTCCAGTTCCGCCTTGCGCTGTTCGCGGCGATCGATGCGCGATTCGATTTCCGAAATGGCCGCCGTCAGCTCATTGCGCCGCTTACTGACAGCCTGGCGGGCTTCGGCCTCGCGTCTTTTTTCCTCTTTGGTCTTGAATCCGACGACAGTGATCTCCGCCCTCGGCTCGGGCCTCTCCATCTGCTGCTCCTGCGGACGCAGGGACAGATAGTCGGTGTAATTGCCCTCGTACTCCCGCAGCCTTCGACCCTTGATCTCGATCACTCTATGGACCAGCTTGTCGAGAAAATAGCGGTCATGCGAGATGAGGACCACCGTTCCGTTGTAGCGCCGCAGCGCCTCCTCCAACGCTTCCTTCGAGGCAACGTCGAGGTGATTGGTCGGCTCATCCATGATGAGAAAATTGACCGGAGAAAGGAGTATCTTGGTCAGCGAGACGCGCGCCTTTTCTCCTCCGGAAAGAACGGCGATCGGTTTAAAGACGTCATCGCCGCGAAAGCCGAAAAGGCCGAGAACATCGCGAATGTGCGGAAATTGGGAATCGGCAACGCCCGCAGCGACCTCGTCGAAGACTGTAGCGCCGAGATTGAGCGCTTCGGTCTGATGTTGGGCATAGTAGCCGACGGCGACCTTTTTGCCGAGAGTGATCCTCCCCCGCTGCGGCTTGAGGCTGCCGACCATCAGACGGGTCAGCGTCGTTTTGCCTGCCCCGTTCTCGCCCACCAGCGCCAGCTTTTGGCCGCGATGAATGGTGAGGTTGATCCCTTCCAAGATCCAGTCCTGATCATAGGCGAACCACACGTCCTGCATCTGCAGCACGTCGTGGTAGCTTTCGAAAGGCACGGAAAGACGAAAAGAGTAGGAACTCACGGCGGGCACTTCTTCCTGCGGCGCTTCTTCCAATCTTTCCAGCATCTTGATGCGGCTTTGCACCTGACGGGCCTTGGTCGCCTTGTATCGGAACCGCTCGATGAACTGCTGCTGTCGTTCTTTTTCGCGGGCGAGGCGCTTGGCGCGTTCGGCGGCCTGCTCCGCCTCCTCCTGACGCTTCTGCTCGTAAAATCGGTAATTGCCGCTGTAGCAGCGCAGCCTGCCGTTGGTCAACTCGCACACCTGAGAAGCAATGCGGTCGATGAAATAGCGGTCGTGAGAGACCACGACGATGCTGCCGCGGAAGCTTCCGAGATACTGTTCCAGCCACTCCAACGACGGCAGATCGAGATGGTTGGTCGGCTCGTCCAGCAGCAACAGATCGGGATTCATCAGCAGCAGTCTGGCCAAATGGACGCGCATGCGCATGCCGCCGCTGAATTCCATCATCGACCGCTCGAAATCCGAGCTGCGGAAGCCCAAGCCGCTGAGCACCGCTTTGGCTTCATGTTCGAGGCGATAGCCTCCGGCCAGTTCGAAGCGATGCTCCAACTCCCCCAACCGATGAAGAAGACCGGCGTCGGCGGCGGCCAGATGACGCAGTTCGTCAATTTTTTCGAAAAGGTTCAGCAGGTCGCTGCGCCCCTGCATGGCGCAGGAAAGAACGGTTTGATCGTCGGCGGGCGTTTCTTCCTGGGGAAGATAGCCGATCAGATAATCTTTCGGCTTGAGAATGACGCCGGAATCGGGAGCCGTCTCTCCGCAGATGATCTTTAAAAGGGTCGTTTTGCCGGCGCCGTTGGGTCCAATAAGCGCCGAGCGACTCCCCTGCGAAATGACCCAATCGATGCCGTTCAGCAGCCGCCGCGTACCGATTTCAAAGGTAATGCCTTGAAGATTGACCATAGAGAATGACGTTTCTGCATCAAACGGCAGATGAACAAATAACTTTTACCGCTTTCATGCAGGCGACGGATGCCTATTCCTTTTCTAGTTCGATGATAACGTGATATACGTTGCCGCTCTTGAGCTTGCCGGCATCGATGAACGCCGTCTTGGTTCTGTAACCCGGCGCCGAGACCTGCACCACATGATCGGAAAAACGCGACGTCGGAATCCGAAGCGGCGATTGCCCTACCACCTTGTCGTCGAGAATAATTTGCGCGTGTTCCGGTACCGTGTTGATCTGCAGATGGATTTGCGGCGATGACTCGTCGCTTTCGGCGGAAACCGGCGATTCCTCATTTAAATCAACCGTTCTCGTAGTAAAATACATGGTTCTGTTTACAGGCTCGCCGTTCGGCTTTTTGACGATGTCGGCGGAAACAATCGTGCGCTTGTCGTGCTGCACTCGGATCAGGTCTTCCGAAACGATGGGGTACTCTTCCTCCCCCCAACCGATGTTGGCAATATACACGGCGCGCACCTTGTAGTAACCCGGCCGTAAACGGAATTTGTAGACATATTTGTTTTGGATGTTGGAGACCAGCCAATCGGGATCAATCGGCCGATCGTTGAGATAAAGTTGAACACGGTTTTTATAGCTGCTTCTTGGATCGGCGACGTTGTTGATTTCGACCACCAGGTTGTCGACCACCTGCTCCGGCAGTTCCAACTGCTTCACCGGCCGGATGGCATTGTAGGCCTCATCAACGGTTACGCGACCTTTGCAGCCGAACATCATGGCCGCGGCCGCTATCGACACGAGGGCAAAAAGAATTCGTCTCATAGCCTTTCTCCTTCGTTTTGCACCTTTGACGTTCCGCTCGGCGCCCCTGTTTACGAAAGGCGGCACTTTCGGCTTTTCAGCACTCCGCAGCGGCAATGCGGTGCGCCACGGCCCGGAATCGCCCCCAATCGCCGAGGCGTTCAGGGAAAAGGCCTTCGAGTCGGGCAATCACTTCTCCAAAACGCGCGGGCGGTAACCACTCAAAGCCGCTGATCCCTTCGGAAAGATCCTTTGTGCTCGGCCGTCCGTCGTTCACTTTGACATTGAAAATGTAAGAGCTGTACGGAAGACGCCGGCGGCCGTTTTTTAGGATGTAGAGAACGATCGCCTGCAGATGAAGGAAGACGGGCGAATAGGAGGTTTCTTCCAAAAGTTCCCGATGGAGCGCGTCGATCACATTTTCATTCTTGCGAATGCCGCCGGTAAGCAGCCGATAAAGGTCGGGAGGGTAGAATTTTTTGGTGTGAAGCAGCACGCGGTTCTGACGATTTCGGATGACCGTCACCACCTCCCCCCGCCTGCCGCTCTGTTTTCCGCGCAGCCGTGAAAACGAGCGAAAGTAGGAACGGCCGATGTCTACGACCGCGTAATAGAAATCCGTGGGGCCGTAGGCTTCGCAAAGGCCGATCACCTCATCCGGCCGAATGTCCCTTGCGTGCAGTTCGCTGTGCAGCAGTCTCTTCCAATCGATGGCTTCAATCCGACTCGAGGAGCGACTCATCGTCCGTCTCCTGAGGTGAGGTTTCGCTTTTCACCCACTGAAATTTCGTGCGAAGCGTGCGCGAATAGTACTTTTCGAGCACGTCGTAATCCACTTTCAGGCCCCACCGATAGAAAACGCGCGGGTCTATGTACGACTTTTGACTGGTGGTCAAATTCCAAAAGCGGTTCTCCATGGCGATACTCATTTGCGCCCGAACCTTGCCGAGCGCCACGTTGGCCTTTTCTTCTTTGTCGCGCAGGCGGGCGAGCTTTTCTTCCATGACCGAAAGTTTACGGTCGTACTGACTCACGAGCTTTGCCAGCTTTTTCGGGTCTTTTTCCGCCTTTTTCTTTTCGGCAGCTTCCTTTTTGAGCGCCGCCAGCGCCGCCGTTGCCTGCTTGATCTGCTCTTGAAGCTGCTGCAGCTTCTCTTTGGCGCTTTTCTCACGCTCTTTATATCGCTTGCGGCGTTCGTTCCAGTTCTTGGGCGCCTGACGGGTGTGATTGCACAAAATGGCCGCCTCGGTATTGGCTTTAGTAACCGCCGCCCATTTGGCGTATTCCGGGTCGGAAGCGGTGACCGGCGCCGATTCCAAGCTTTTGCGCACCGCCTGCGTTGCATGATGGGTACGAAAGACCTTGGCCGTCAGACCGGGCATGGCCTGCGACAGAAAGGCGTTGACGTTGCGGCTGCTGACATCGTGAAACAGCTGCGGCTTGTTGTAGGCCGGATGCTTTTTATTCGTCCGCGCCGCCGCCGAGGGCCGTGCCTCTGCGACCAGCTCCTTCAGGTTACGAACCACTTCAGGAGACAAGGAAATCCGTTTATGCCACAACACGGAGTCCTTGCCTAAAAACTTGAACTCCACGGTACCGTCGTCGAAGAACTTGACGTGCTCGGGGCGCAGCGTCGTTGCGCCGACCGTGTCGGCTTCGTCGGGATCCTTTTCGTCACCCACACGCAGGCACAAGGCGTCTATCAAAGCACAGGCAGTGGCGATACGGCGAATCTTGGCATTCTCATGAACCAGCCCCTCCTGAATGTGGCGCCGAACCTCATCGATTCTTGAGGACAACTCGACCGCCTTGTCGAATTTTTGGGCTTCACGCAGCTGTTTGATCGGCGTACTGTCATGAAGCCATATGTATTTCATTTTACCGGAAAGCTTGTCTTCCCATCGCGCCACCCAAAGCGATTCGGGCTGCCACACCACCTCCTTCCATTCGGAAGGATCGATGTCGGCGTCAGGGCTCAGGTTTAAGGTAACATCCTTTTTCTGCGCCCCTTCCTTCCAGCGGCCCCGCAAAGGATGTTTGCCGCGTCCCATGAAAATTCCCGAGGGCTCGGTCATGTAGGTGGCCAATTCGATGCGCTCTCCGTCGGCGATCGCATAGCCGTACTGCTCCTTCAATTGCTCGCGAAGCTGCTTGCGCTTCGCCGCCAGCTCTTTTCGCTCTTCTTTGGAAAGCGCTTCGCGCTGCGCGCGCTCCGCCTTGAGCCGCTCGATGACCGGCCCGAAATCGATCTGGTTGATCTGCAGCGGCTTTTCATATCCTAATGCGCGGCTGAAATCGCTCATAAAGTTTTTAACAAAAACCAAATCCTGAACATACGGCGTGTCCAGCTTTTTGACCCAAGCAAGCGCCATTTCTTCCTGCTTGGGTGTGAGCGTGTGAGGCTTGCCGTCGATTGTTATGGTCAGTCCCTGATATTCCGGCGGCTCGGGAATCAAAACGCCGCGATGAATGAGTTGCTTCAGCATATCGTTCCCTTGAATGTGACAATTAACATAAAGAGCACCAAATAAACGAACTTTTTGCTATTTTTGCAAGACATTAATCGGACTGTCGGGCTGTTCGCGGCGGCCTCTCCATTCACAGTATGAGGCAAAGGCTGAAAAAGGTCTTTCCCTTCGATCCGTTTTCTATGCGGTCTGTTTCGGTTCACCGCGCAGGAGTGTTAAGTGAATGGAGATCGACAAAGTCATCCGCAATCTGATACAGGAAAAGGTTTGACGGCTTAATCGGTGAAAAACCATGCAAGAAACTGACAGCCGCTTTCCGAACAAACGGCGGTCCCTGGGATGTCCGCTTTTAACTGCAAAAGCTGTCGATCGATAAAAGGATTGACTCAGGCGTCAAAAATTATTACTTTATTTGTCTTAAGGGCTAAGGGATGAGCGAAGAGAAAAAGAAAATATTGTGGGTGGATGACGAGATCGAGCTGCTGCGGCCGCATGTGCTTTTTTTGGAAAGCAAGGGCTACGATGTGACCACCCTCACGAACGCCGAAGACGCCGTAGAATTGATCAAACACAAGGACTTTGACATTCTGCTGCTGGACGAAATGCTGCACGGTATGGACGGTCTTTCGGCGTTGGCCGAGATCAAAGATATTCGTCCCGGACTTCCGGTGATTATGATCACCAAGAGCGAAGAAGAATCGCTCATGGAAGAAGCGATCGGCTCCAAGATCGATGATTACCTTACCAAGCCGGTCAACCCCAGCCAAATTTTGTTGGTGTGCAAAAAGCTGCTGGATCAGCGGAAGATCAGCAGCTATATCCTTTCACGAGACTATACCGCCGAGTTCAACCGTCTCTTCGAGCGGCTGCAACATCCCCTCGAATGGATGGATTGGATCGACATCCACATCAATCTTTCGGAATGGGATGTGGAGCTCGACGCTCATCCCGAGCTGGGATTGAAGCAGATCCTTTATGAGCAAAAACGCGAGTGCAACGCCGCCTTCGGCAGGTACATCGAAAACCGATACGCCTCATGGGTGAACGGCGCCGAGCGACCGCCGCTCTCCGTGGATGTCGTCGGCCGATGGGTTCTTCCGCACGTTCAGCAAGGCGAGCGAACCGTCCTGCTGATCATCGACGCGCTGCGCCTCGATCAGTGGCTGGTTATCGAACCCCTGCTTCGCGACTATTTCAAAATAACGCGCGACTATTACTTTTCCATTCTGCCCACGGCTACCCCCTATTCCCGCAACGCCATCTTCAGCGGTCTTTTCCCTGTCGAAATCGAGACGACCTTGCCGCATCTTTGGGAAGAAGACAGCGAAGAAGACGATCAAAGCCGAAATCGTTATGAGCACCAGCTTCTCGAAGAACTGGTCAAACGGCTCGCCCCGCAGTATGCCGCCGGCATCAAGTACGCCAAGATTCTCGACGTAAAGGAGGCCGCCGATCTGACACGCCGAATAAACGAGTATTCCGCGGCACCGCTCAGCGCCGTGGTGCTCAATTTCGTGGACATTCTGGCTCATTCCCGCAGCTCTATCAGCGTTCTCAAGGAGATGATACCCGACGAGGCCGCTTTTCGCTCGATGACGAGGGCGTGGTTCGAACATTCGGCCATTTTTACCGCTCTGCGCAAATTGGCCCGCAGCGGCAATACTGTGGTGGTCACCTCCGATCACGGCAGCATCCGCGGCCTGCGCGGCGCCAAAGTCATCGGCGACCGCACCACTTCCACAAGCCTTCGCTACAAATACGGCAGAAATATCCGCGTCGACGCCAAAAACGCCCTGATCATTCGCAATCCGAAAGAATACAAACTGCCCGCGCACGGGATCAATTCGAACTATGTCATCGCCAAAGAAGACTATTATTTCGTTTACCCGACCAACTATCATTACTATTTGAACTACTATGCCGACAGCTTTCAGCACGGCGGCATTTCTTTGGAAGAAATGGTGCTGCCGATCGTGACCATGGAGCCGCGATGATGACGACCGTTTCTGCCGAGAGCCTACGACTGATCTTTTCCGTGGAAACGCTTTCGCCCGAAGAGACTCGGCTGAAGGGCAGCGAGTTCTCGCATCGTCTGAAGCCGGGAGACATTGTCTGCGTCTTCGGCGATTTAGGCGCGGGCAAAACGACTTTTATCCGCGGCGTGTGCCACGGCTTGGAGGTCTTTTCGCCGGTCACCAGCCCGACTTTTACGCTGATCAACGAGTATCGCGGCCGCATGCCGGTCTATCATTTTGATTTCTACCGAATCGAAAAGCCCGAGGAAGCGGAGATGCTCGGCTTGGACGACTATTTCAACGGCGAGGGCGTCTGCCTGATCGAATGGCCCGAGCGCATTCGGCCCCTCCTTCCGCCCGAGCGGTACGAGGTTCATCTGCAATGGGATGAAGGGCGCGGCGCCGACTGCCGAAGGATCGAGCTGCGGGGGCCGGCGTGATCATCCTGGCGCTCGAAACCTCGACCAAAGTATGCTCGGCGGCCATTTTTCATGAACGGCAGTTGGCCGCTGAATGCTGCAGCAATCTCAAAAACGTTCATGCGGCTCTCCTTTTTCAGCAGATTGAGCATGTGCTCCATGCTGCCGCGGTGACGCCGGAGGAATTGTCGGCAGTCGCCGTCTCCATCGGGCCGGGCTCCTTTACCGGTTTGCGCATCGGCCTGGCCGCGGCAAAAGGAATTGCCTTTGCGTCGGAGCTGCCGCTCATCGGGGTGCCGTCCTTCGAAGCCGCCGTGCTGGCCGCTCCGGTCTCCGAAGGTACCGTCGCCGTGGTGCGCCGCGCACGAAAGAACGAGGCATTCTTTGCGGTCTATGGGCGCGCTAACGAAACCGTCGAGCCGCTTACAGAGATCCGGGTCGTCTCACTCGATGCCCTTTCGCGCATGCTGCCGACGCCCGGCTTTGTCATCGGCGATACGGAGGGAATCGAGACGGTCGACGGCTGCGTCGTTTTACCGGAGTCGCTCGTCTTGCCCTCGGCCCGGTACACCGGACTTTCGGCCGTTCGAAAGTTCGAGCACGGCGAGTTCATGGACATGGACAACAGCGAACCCTTTTACATTCAAGAGTTCGCCGCAACTCTGCCGAGAGCCTTGTGACGGGAACGGCGATGGACGATCGCTTGTTGGAAAACGCCGTATACTTTGTCGACGGAAGCGCGGTTGTTGTTCGACCGATGCGACTAACGGACGTGAGGGCGGTTGCCGAACTCGAGGCGCAGACCTTTACTTCGCCGTGGAGCGAAGAGGCCTTTGTAGGCGAAATTAATGAGCCGGAGGCCGGCGCTTACGTTGCCCAAGTCGACGGTATGATCGCCGCTTATTTGGTTTTCCGCATCTTTGCCCAAGAGATGCATATTCTCAACATTGCGGTGCATGAGCAGTTTCGTCGCCGCGGCCTCGCCGAGTTCATGCTGCGCACATTTATGGAAAGGGCTGCGCAGTCCGGCGTAATCAATGCCCTGTTGGAAGTGCGCGAGTCCAATGTTGCCGCCCGGCGGTTGTACGAAAAGCTCGGATTCAGCGTGGTGGGCCGTCGAGCGCGGTACTATGTGGAACCGGTCGAGGACGCCCTGCTGATGGCCTGTCATCTATAATCGTGGAGAAGAAACATGTCGTGGTTTAAAAGGGAAAAAGCAGGTTTTACCCCTCAGGATAAAAAGGCCCTTCCCGACGGTTTGTGGATCAAGTGTGAAAACTGCGGCGAAGTGCTGTATAAAAAGGAGCTGGAGCGTCAGTTCTCCGTTTGCAGCAAATGCGGCTTTCATTTCCGCATCACCTGCAAAGATTACATCTCCTTGATTTGCGACGAGGGCTCTTTCAGCGAGCTGTTCGGGAACATTCGCTCAGCCGACCCATTAAAGTTCCGCGATTCGGAGCGATATGTCGACCGCCTGAAAAAAGCCATGCAGAAAACCGGTCTCAGCGAAGCCGTCATCGTCGGCACGGCGACGCTGGAAACTCTTCCGATCGTGCTGGCGGTCATGGACTTTCGTTTCATCGGCGGCAGCATGGGGTCGGTCGTGGGCGAAAAGATTTCCCGCGCCGTCGACACGGCTCTGCGTACCCGCACGCCTCTGATCATCGTCTCAGCCTCCGGCGGCGCCCGCATGCAGGAGTCGGCTTATTCTCTGATGCAGATGGCCAAAACCTCGGCGCGCCTGGCCATGCTGGCCGAAGCGAAGGTGCCGTACATTTCCATTCTCACCCACCCGACCACCGGCGGCGTGACCGCCAGCTTTTCCATGCTCGGCGATGTCATTCTGGCCGAACCCGGCGCCCTCATCGGCTTTGCCGGTCCGCGGGTCATCAAACAGACCATCGGGCAGGATCTGCCGGAGGGCTTTCAGCGCTCCGAATTCCTCCTTCAGCACGGCTTTATCGATGCCGTAGTACATCGCCGCGAGCTCAAGAGCACCATTTACCGCTTGCTGACCTTCTTTATCGATGCTGAACCCAATAGGTGAGACGAAGCCATGCCGAAGGTACTGCTGACGAACGACGACGGCATCGAGGCACCGGGACTGGCGGCGCTGGCCGAGGCCGTTTCCAAAGTCGCCCAAGTTCTGATCGTTGCGCCTGCCACCGAAATGAGCGCCGTGGGTCATGCCATCACCCTCAGCGATCCCCTGCGCGTCTCCGAGGTGCATAAAAACGGTCGCTTGTTCGGCTATGCGGTGAGCGGAACACCGGCCGACTGCGTGAAAATCGCCTATTGGGCTCTGCTGGCGAAAAAGCCCCCAATAGTATTTTTGATCTCCGGCATCAACCGCGGCTCCAACGCCGGCATCAACACGATCTACTCCGGAACCGTTTCCGCCGCCACTGAAGGCGCCATCCTCGGAATCCCTTCCTTCGCCGTCTCTTTGACCACGTACCTAAACCCGGACTTTAGCTTCGCCGCAGAGTTTGCGGCACGCTTCCTTTCGGTTTTGGGCGAAATCAATCTGCCGAAGGGAGTCTTTTTGAACATCAACGTTCCGGCGGTTCCGCGCGAAAAGATCAAAGGCCTTCGCGTCACTCGTCAGGGAATGGCCAATTACCGTGAGTACTACCATGTTCGAAAGGATCCCTACAACCGAAAATACTATTGGCTGACCGGCGAAAAGACCGAGATGGAAGATGACCCCGGCGTCGACGACGCCGCCATCCACGAAAACTGCATCTCCATTACGCCGGTTCACTATGACTTGACCTATTATCCCTTTATCGAACCCCTCAAAGCGATGAATTTGGAGAAGAGATTGCTGAAATGACCGATCACACGGAAAGCATCCTCGTTCTTGATTTCGGCTCGCAGTACACTCAGCTCATCACCCGCCGTATTCGTGAATTGGGCGTCTATTCGGAAATCAAGCCCTACAACCTTTCGCCCGCCGAACTGCGCGCCATGAAGCCGCGCGGCATCATCCTTTCCGGCGGTCCGGCATCGGTTTACGCCGAAAACGCCCCCCTGCCCTCGCCCGAGCTCTTTTCCATGGGCATACCGGTTTTGGGCATCTGCTACGGCCTGCAGGTGATCGCCCACCTCAACGGCGGCCAAGTGGAAAAAGCGACGCGCCGCGAATACGGCCGCGCCGTCATTACCGTGGAGGATCCCGCCGAGCTCTTTGCCGATTTGGATCGGGAGCTCGAGGTGTGGATGAGCCACGGCGACAACCTCACGGCCATGCCTCCGGGTTATAAGGCGATTGCTCGAACCGACAACGCTCCGATTGCGGCCATGAAACACCAAAGTCTGCCGATTTACGGCCTTCAGTTTCACCCCGAGGTGGTGCACACGCCGCGCGGGCGACAAATTTTGGCCAACTTTGTTTTCAAAATCTGCGGCTGCCGCGGGGAGTGGAGCACAGAGTCGTTTATCGACAGCACGGTTCGAACCATTCGCGAGCAGGTCGGCAACGGCCGTGTCCTCTGCGCCCTCAGCGGCGGTGTCGATTCCACGGTTGCGGCTTACCTTGTGGCGAGGGCCGTGGGACGGCAACTGATCTGCGTGTTTGTCGACACGGGTCTGCTGCGCTATCGCGAAGCCGAGGAGGTATCGGGTTTTTTTCGAAATGCGGAGTTCGAATTTCGCGCCGTCGACGCGCGCCGCCGCTTTCTGTCGCGGTTGAAGGACGTGGTCGATCCTGAAATGAAGCGCAAGATCATCGGCGAGGAGTTTATCCGCGTCTTCGAAGAAGAGGCCTCCCGCATCGGCCGTGTCGATTATCTGGTTCAGGGCACCCTTTATCCGGACGTGATCGAAAGCACTTCGGTGCGCGGTCCGTCGGCCACCATCAAATCACATCATAACGTCGGCGGGCTGCCTGAAATTATGGGTCTCAAGCTGATCGAGCCGTTGCGCGAGCTCTTTAAAGACGAGGTTCGCCGCGTGGGCGCCGAGATTGGGGTGCCGCGGCAAATCCTCTATCGTCACCCGTTCCCAGGGCCGGGACTGGCGGTTCGTATCTTGGGCGCCGTTACCGAGGAACGCGTGGCCGTGCTTCAACAGGCGGATCACATTTTCATCGAAGAGCTGCATCGCCACGGCGTGTATGACGATATTTGGCAGGCCTTCGCCGTTCTGCTTCCCATACAAACCGTCGGCGTGATGGGCGACGAGCGGACGTATGAAAACGCCGTAGCGCTGCGCGCGGTGACCAGCCAGGACGGCATGACGGCGGACTGGGCGCCGCTGTCGCATGACCTCTTGGCGTTGGTCTCCAATCGCATTATCAACGAGGTCAAAGGGGTCAATCGGGTGGTTTACGACATCAGTTCCAAACCGCCGAGCACTATCGAATGGGAATAGGAGGGTATCGTTCATGTGCGGCATAGTCGGTTATATCGGTGAGCGTTCCGCGCTGCCGTTCCTGCTCAACGGTCTGAAGCGGCTGGAGTATCGGGGTTATGATTCCGCAGGCATTGCTCTGCAGAGCAACGGCCGTCTAATGATCGAAAAACAGGTGGGCAAGATCAGTGTTTTGGAAAAACAATTGGAAGGCAAGGTGCTTTCGGGAAAGGTCGGGATCGGCCATACCCGATGGGCGACGCACGGCGCGCCTTCGCAGACCAACGCTCATCCGCATACCGACGGCAGCGGCAAGATTGCCGTGGTTCACAACGGCATCATCGAGAATCACGCCAAGCTGAGGCAGGAGCTGAGCGAGCGCGGCTGTCGGTTCGCCACCGAAACCGACACCGAAACGCTGCCTCACCTCATTTCCGCCACGCTGGAGCAGTGCGGCGACTTTTTCGAAGCCGTGCGCCTCAGCCTGCGCCGCGTGGAGGGGACGTACGGCATCGTCGTTCTCAATGCCGATGCCCCTGATCAAATCATTGCCGCCCGCAAAGGCAGCCCGCTGGTCATCGGCCACGGTAACGGCGAGTATTACGTCGCCTCCGATGCCGCCCCTCTGGTGGGCTATACCACCGACGTCACTTACCTTCAAGACGGCGAAATCGCCTTGATCACTCGGGAAGGCGTGACCATTAAAACCATCGATGATGAGCCGGTGCAGCCTCATGTGGAATGCATCGATGTCGATCTAAGCGCCGTGGAGCGCGGCGGCTATCCCCATTTCATGCTCAAGGAGATCATGGAGCAGCCGCAGACCCTGCTCGATTCGATGCGCGGTCGTTTGCTGTTGGAGGAAGGCACCGCAAAACTGGGCGGCATCCAGTACGAGCTGCAGTCGCTTCTCAACGCCAACCGCGTGGTCATTACTGCCTGCGGCACTTCGTGGCATGCCGGATTGATCGCCGAATATATGATCGAAGAGTTCGTCGGCATTCCGGTGGAGGTGGAATACGCGTCGGAATTCCGCTACCGCAACCCCATTCTGGGGCCGTCATCGGTGGTCATCTGCATCAGCCAATCCGGCGAAACGGCCGACACGCTGGCGGCGCTTCGCGAAGCCAAGCGCAAGGGCAGCAAGGTGTTCGGCATCTGCAACGTCGTCGGTTCCACCATTGCGCGGGAAAGCGACGCAGGAATCTATCTCCACTGCGGTCCCGAGATCGGCGTAGCTTCGACCAAGGCGTTCACCTCCCAGGTGGTGGTGCTTGCGCTGATGACGCTGCTTTTGGCCCGCATGCGGAACATGTCGCACGCCAAAGGCCGCGAGTTTGCCCAGGCGCTGAGCGAGCTGCCCGACAAGGTGGCCTCGGTTCTCAAAATGAACGAGGTCATTCGCACCATTGCCGAGGAATATTGCCAAGCACGCAACTTTCTCTATTTGGGCCGCGGCTACAACTTTCCGGTGGCGCTCGAAGGCGCCCTCAAGCTCAAAGAGATTTCCTACATTCACGCCGAGGGGTATCCCGCGGCCGAGATGAAGCACGGGCCCATTGCGCTCATCGACGAAAACATGCCGGTGGTGGTCATCGCCACCAAGGACTCGATCTATGAAAAGGTGGTGAGCAACATCGAAGAGGTGCGTGCCCGAAAGGGCAGGGTTCTGGCCATTGCGACCGAGGGCGACCGCGAAATCGCCAAGCACGCCGATCATGTCATCTATGTGCCGCCGACGTTGGAGTGTCTCAACCCCTTGGTCACCATCATTCCGCTGCAGTTGCTGGCGTACCACATTGCCGTTCTGCGCGGCTGCGATGTCGATCAACCGCGCAATTTGGCCAAAAGTGTAACCGTGGAATAAGCTGTGAGGACCTGCTTGCGTCGATTCAAGTTCCATGCACTGGTTGCCCTGACCGTTTTGACCGGCTGGGCAGTGCCGCTTAGGCCGCAAAGTGCGGCCGCAGAGGACGATTTCAATCGCGCCCTCATCCTCTATCGCAACCGCGACTATGAGCAGGCAAAAGTAATTTTACTCGCCGCGGCCGCTCGGTCGGACCATCCGCAGCGAACCGCCTCGCTCTACTTGCTGGCCAAGACCTTCGAACAGCTTCAGGACGATGGGAACGCTCAAAGCTATGCCGACCGGCTCATCCGCGACTATCCCGGCAGCCGCTATCGCCCCTATGCGCATTTCCTCAAAGGCCGCATTCTGTATCAAAAGAACGACCTTACCGGCGCCTTCAGCGAGCTGATCTGGGCCGTTGAAACGGCAGGGAGCGTCGAATTTCAGCGCCGCTGTGAAGCCGCCGCGACCGAAGTGCTGCGGGCCGGCATTGCGCCGGCTCAGTTCGAGCTTTTGTACGGCAGTCATCCTTGGAAAAATGCACGCCCCATTTTGAACATTCTTCGCATTCAGCTCACTTATCAGGCGGGCGAATCATCGCGGGCGGCAACCCTGGCGGATGAGTTTTTGGCCTCCAAACCGGAGCCCAGATACCGGCTGATCGCAGAAAAACTCAAAGAGCAGGTTTCGCAAAAACCGGTTCCTCCCTTTCGGGTCGGAGTTATCATGCCGGTCAGCGGTTACTTTGCGGAAGAAGCCCGCGAATTTCTCGCCGGTGCGGGGCTGGCGTTGAGCCGACGGAAGTCGCCGTCACCTCCTGTGGAGGTGCTTCTCGGCGACTCGCAGGGATCGACCGCCGAGACGGTAAAGCTGACGCTGGATCTTTTAGAAAAGAACATCAACGTTGTGATCGGTGAACTGGAGGGCGACAAGTCCGCCGTCATCGCCGGAATGGTGCAGCAAAGCGGCACACCGCTGCTCATCCCCACGGCCACCGACGACGGCCTCACGGTTCGAAGCCGCACCGTCTTTCAGCTCAACAGTCCCCTTAAAACCCGCACCTCCGCCCTGGCCGAGTTTGCCGTAAGAACGCTCGGCATGAGAACCTTTGCCGTGCTCGCTCCCGAAGACGACTATGGTCGTGCGATGGCCTCCTCATTCGTCGCCGCCGTCAAGCAACAGGGAGGGATCATCATCACTCAACAATGGTTCCATCCGGACTCGAGCAACTTTATGAGTCAAATCGAAGCGATCCGCGAAGCGGGCTTTCGGTACGGGGTCGGCGACTCTCTTCGCAAAACAGGGCGCGCGGCCGATCAAACGCAAGTGGATGCGGAGTACGATCGCCTCGATCGCAACTCGCGCTATCGCTCCCCCAATCGAGACGGGCTGGTCAAGAACACGAAAATCGCTCTCCGCAGCATCGACGGCCTTTTCGTGCCCATGTACGAGGAACACATCCCCTTCCTGGCATCGCAGTTGGCGCTTTACAACATCAAAGCAGGCCTGCTTTCCGGCGATCGCTGCTACAATTTGGAGCTGCTGCGGGAGCAGCAGCAGTACCTGGACAAGATGATCTTTGTCTCGGGGTACTACTTTTCGGATACCGATTTCGAATACACTGAATTCGCCGACGCCTATCGACAGGCCGTGGGCGTCTTGCCCGGCCCAATGGCGGCCTACGGATACAACGTCATGAACCTGCTGTTGGAAGCCGTCGAGTCCGGCATAACCACCAAAAGCGAATTAATCCGCTATTTGGCCGACACCGATGATTACTTTGGCATCGGCACCATGATCAAGCTGAAAAATGCCGATCATGTCAATCAATTCGTCAACATTCTGCAGTTCCTCAACGGCGATGTCTATCGAATGAACGAGCTGAAATAGCCGGTTGGTTTTGCGCCCGACGGGTGACAGATGCGGTTTCCCCCTTTGGTTTTAAAAAACGCGGCGCTTTGACCTCTAACGATGAAAGGAGATCACCTGTTGGACCTCTTGAACTCGTTGATGCTGGGCATCCTCCAAGGATTCACCGAATTTCTGCCGGTGAGCAGCTCCGGCCACCTCGTGCTCGCCGAGCACCTGCTCGGTTTCAAGGAGGCAGGCGTCGCTTTCGAAGTAACGGTTCACTTGGGTACGTTGCTTGCCGTCATCACGGTTTTCTACAAGGACCTGCTTCGCCTGATACAAACCTTTTTCGATTTATTCAAGCCGCGATTCTACACCGTCGGGTTAATGGAGCAATATCGCCGAAATGCCGACCTGCGCCTGATGATCTTTTTGATCGCCGCCAGCATACCCGCCGCCATAGTCGGCTTGGCGTTCGAAGACCGCATCGAAGCGGCCTTCGGCGACCCGAGGCTCACCAGCCTCATGTTGATCGTAACCGCCGCCGTTCTGGCGCTGACCGCTTTGTTTCGGAACCGAAATCGCTCGTTGAACCTGGGCAACACCTTCTTGATGGGCGTCGCCCAGGCAGTTGCCGTGCTTCCCGGCATATCGCGCTCAGGGTCCACCATCAGTGCCGGACTGTATCAAGGCGTTGACAGCAACGAGGCTGCACGTTTTTCATTCCTGCTGGCCGTGCCCGCGGTTTTGGGCGCGGTACTGCTCCAACTTGTCCGCGTCATTCAGAACGGACTCGGGGGCCTTACTCCGCTCGTTCTTATCGTCGGGCTGGTCTCGGCGTATCTTTCCGGTTTGTTGGCCATTCGCTCGCTCTTAGCCGTCGTTCGCCGCGGCAAGCTTTATTGGTTTGCCCCTTATTGTCTTCTGATGGGTATTTTGGGTCATTTGTTCCTTTAAGAAGGACGCCCGTGCCGTTGAACGCCAAGGCAAAAAACAGCGAAAGCGATTTCTACAAAAGCCTTAAGGAGAGGCGCTTCGCACCGGTTTATTTCTTTCACGGCGCCGAAGAGTACTTGATACAGCAGTATGTCGACGATCTGGTGTCGGCGGCCCTCAGCGAAGTCGACCGTGATTTCAACCTGACCGTTCTCTATGCCCGCGAAACCGACGGCGCGACCCTCATCAATACGGCGGCGGCCTTTCCGATGATGGCGGAACGGCGGGTGGTGGTCGCCAAAGAAGTGCATGAGCTGCAGGAACAGGGGCGGGCGCTTCTGCTCAAATATATCCTCAAGCCTTCTCCCACCACCTGCCTTGTGCTGACCAGCAGTGAATCGTCGAAAGCCGCCGAGTTCATCAAAAAAGTATCCGCTGCGGCCTTTACGTTGGAAGCGAAACCGCTCTATGAGAACCAGGTGGGGCCTTGGCTCGAAGCTTTTGTAAAGAAGCGCGGCCTTTCGATCACGCGGGAAGCGGCGATGCTTCTGCAGTCCGAGGCCGGCTCTTCGCTGCGTCAACTGGTCAATGAAATCGACAAAGTGGAGCTGCGTTTGCAGGGCCGTCGCCCAATCGAGGTTGCGGACGTCGAAGCGGTGGTCGGACGTTCGCGGCAGTTCACCGTGTTCGAGCTGCGCGATGCCGTAGCCGAAAGGAATCTGAAAAAGGCGCTGCGGATTCTCAAGCGCTTGCTGGACTATGGCGAAAGGCCGATCGGGCTGCTGGCGGCGCTGAGCGCTCATTTTGCAGCGCTGGCCAAGGCGAAAGAGATGGATCGACGCACCCCGCCGGAAGAGATGGCGCGAATCCTGCGGACGGCTCCCTTCTTTTGCGAAAAATATCTGCGGCAGGCGGCCCTCTATTCATCGGAGCAACTGGCAACGGTCTTTGAGCTGTTGATGCAGGCGGATCAGCAGCTCAAATCGAGTTATCTAAAGCCCGAAATGGTTCTGCAGCTATTGATCGTCGAAATCACCTCGTTAAAGGAATCAGAGGCGCGATCTCTGTAATACCGTGCGGCGGCCGCTCTTCCGTTGCGCGGCCTCGTCTATTTCACAGCAGAAAAAGGAATGGACAAACTTTCTCTGGAAAATTTCAGCGACGAAGAGCTGATCAAGCGTTTCCAAAACGACGACCTGCTTTCCTACGACGTTTTGGTGAGGCGCTACCGCGATCAACTCTTTCTCTTCGCTTACCGATTTTTGGGAAACACCGAAGAGGCCGAAGACGTGGTGCAGGAGACCTTTTTGCGCCTCTATCGAAAACGGCACGCCTATCGTCAGATTGCCAAATTCTCTACTTGGATATACACCATTGCGGGGAACCTGGCCAAGACCGAGCTGCGAAAGCGTAAGAGACGCCGCCTGGTTTCAATCTCGGACCTGGGCTTTGACGAAAAAGAGTTCGAAATCGAGGATGAGGCCATGGACACGGAGCAGGCGGCCGACTCTTCGATGACCGACAAACTGATTCAGCAGGCGATCTCCGAGCTGTCGCCCCCGTTCCGCGAGGTGATCATTCTTCGAGATATTCAGGAACTTTCATACGAAGAGATAGGTTCTATCCTGCGAATTCCGCTTGGCACTGTAAAATCGCGGGTCAACCGCGCACGTTTAAAGCTGCAGGCCAAGCTGAAGGATATCAAGCCGGTCAACGACTAAGGGAGGTATGAATGTCCCAATGCGACCAAGTTCTGGATTCCTTTACCGCCTACATGGACGGCGAGCTGAGCGAAGATAAGAAACGGCAAATAGAAGCTCATCTGCAGGTGTGCATCTCCTGCAGGGCCCGTTTCGAGTCGCTTCAGACCATGTGCACTGCCCTGCACAAGCTGCCTCGTCCCAAGCCGTCGCCGGGATTCGATGCCGCCCTGCGCTATAGAATTCGCCGAGAAATGGCCGCTCCGCGCAGCCGCTTCTCGATTACTCCTTTGGCGGAACGGCTTCGAGTCCCCGCGTACGCTTTTGCCGCTCTGCTGCTGGTCTTTCTCGGCGCACAACTCCAAAAGGCGGCCATGAATAAAGAGCTGCGCCAAGCCATAGCCTTGAACGAGGCGCTTCTCAATAACGCGGCTGCCGGTACCCGCTTTGTCGTTGCCGAAATCGACACGGCCGAAAAGCGCGTGCGGCTGATCAATTATCTCAACGGGCGAACCGTTCCGATGCCCATGGTCGTCGTTTCCAACGCACAGCTCGATGCTAAGCAACAGGCGCCGCTGCCTGATCTGCGGAATGCCCCCTCCTCCGGACGGCAATCGTTAACCGTGCCGCAGACCCGAAGACCGGGCGGCCGCATCATTCAAGTCAGTCAATATCAGTTCTAATCCCTCGAGCTCGGAATGCGCAAAAGCTTTGTTCTCTCATCTCTGCCGTTTTTTCTGCTTGCCTCGTTGCCGTCACCTGCTGCACCAAAGGCGGAAAATACGGCGCTTCGAAAACAGGTGGCCGATGCCGTTTCAAGCCTTCATTACGCCGTCGTCACCATTCATGCCGATTATCAAGTCCTGAACAGCCGCTCCATCGAGTATTCCAATTACGGTTTCGGCCTTTTACTACAACCCGCCCTTGTTCTGTCGCCGTTTTCGCTCATTGAAGGCGCACAGCAAATTACAGTAGACGACTCTGACAACGGCCCCGTCGCGGCTCAAGTGATTGCGTGGGATGCGGCGCACGGCCTTGCCGTGCTATCCCTCGATCGCCCCCCGCACAATGGTGTGCCGGCCGTGCCGCGCGATGCCGGTGATTTATTGGAAAGCGGCGAACCGCTTCTGGTCGCCGTCAACTCCATGGGCAAGGAACCGTCCGTGATTTTTGCCTCTTTTGCTCGTTACTTGGAAAACGGCATGCTTCAGCTTCAAGGTATCTTGCCGCCGGGCACTGAGGGCGGAGCCGTATTCGATTTGTCGGGTCGATTGGTGGGCATGGCGGCAAATGTCTTTTCGATTGCCGGCGAATCCGGCGCCGATTTGGCGGCGGACGAGCTTTTTGTTTGGCCTTTCCATGAAATCTACAGCGGCATCGAACATTTATTGCCGACGGCCGGGCGCCCGAAGGTTTTCTTGGGCGTGGTGGTCATTGATTGGCCCAGCCAATTGGGGGGTGCTCATGTACGACAAGTTTCGTCCGGCAGTCCGGCGGAAGCTTTCGGCCTTCAGGTCGGGGACATCATCCTGAGCCTCAACAACCGTAAGGTTGCCAACGCGTATGACCTCTATCGCCGGATTCAAAGCTGCAGCGCCGGAGATACCGTCGACCTGCGCATTCTGCGGGCACAACAGATCCTTTCCCTACCGGTGGTTCTCGACTCGCTGCCGAGCACCGAGGCCGCCGTTCGCCCCGTAAGTCCGGGACCTTTGCCCGTCGGCCTGCAATCGGGCTACGACCGCCGCCTCTTGGAAAACCGCATCAGGTTTTTAGAGACGGAACTGAAGCGTCTCCGACGTTTCATGAACTAAACCTTCCCGGCCCAAATTACAATTGACTTTTTCTCATTTTTTCATTAGTTTAGTGCGTCCTGTAAACGATAATATTCAGAGGGAGAAATGGGAAAAGACAAATCTTTCAGCGCCAAACTGGCAAAAGCCGCCGGCACCATGGGCGCCCACTGCAAGGTCTGCGGTGATGCTTTTCGCTACACCAAAGTCATTCGTATGGAAAAAAACGAGCAGAACGGTCATTACGGCTTTCAAGAGCGAATCGTACCGGTCTGCAAGTGCAACGCCGCCGAGGTCATGAGCTGAGTGCCATGCGGCGCCATCGGCTTCTCATCGCCACACGCAACGTCGACAAAGTTCGCGAGCTGTCAGAGCTTTTCCAAAGCGTCCCCCTTCATCTTCACACGATTAATGACTTTGATCTTCCGCCGGTGGTTGAGGATCAGGATACGCTGCAGGGAAACGCCGTGAAAAAGGCGGTGAGCTGCTTCGAGGCTTCGGGAATCCCCTCTTTAGCCGACGACACCGGCCTCGAAGTCGACGCATTGAACGGAGCCCCCGGCGTCTATTCCTCGCGCTTTGCCGGCGAGCATGCCTCTTACGATGAGAACGTCGATAAGCTGCTGCGTATGCTTGAGGGCCTTCCGCTTGAAAAACGGACGGCCCGTTTTCGAACGGTCATGGCCCTTGCTTATGACGGCGGCTTGCGAATCACTGAAGGAGTCTGCGAAGGACTCATTCTTGAGCAACGACGGGGAACCAACGGCTTCGGCTATGATCCGGTCTTTTACTTTCCGCCTTTGCAAAAAACGTTTGCCGAGCTGACTCTGAGCGAAAAGAATCGCGTCAGTCACAGGGCCGTTGCTCTGCAAAAGATGCGTCAAATTCTGCAGGAAGTGTTCGGGGCGTAGCGCAGCCCGGTTAGCGCGTCTGCTTTGGGAGCAGAAAGTCGAGAGTTCGAATCTCTCCGCCCCGACACTTTTTATCAAGCCGAATCACCCCTTCCCTCCTATTTCCCAAAATTCTGAAAAAAATCTACCGAGTCAGTTCGGTGCCTGCCGGCTTTTATCCGCTTTATCGTTTTTAAGCCGCTTCAGCTCATCAGCGGGTTGAACCGAAATGCGTTTGCGGTTGTCGTAAGCCGTTTTGGCCAGTTTCTGCGGAGAAAAGGCAATTTCTTTTTGAGCGAACATCGGGCGATTGAAGGTCATCGGAAAATCGTCATAAAAAGCCGGGGATTTTTGCGGCAGGAGAAAAGGCTTGCAGGCTTTGCCGTGTCGGTCAAAGTAGCACAAGTAAGGATGCGAAAAGATGCCGTCCCGACGCTTGCTGCTGAAAAGAATCCACCGGCCGTTGCTCGACCATGAGGGAAAGGTATCGCTCTCATCGCTGTTGACGGGCAGCTTTTCATAACGGCGGGTTCGCAGATCGACGAGGTAAATGTCGCTCTCTCTGCGATAGATGGGGAAATGACCGTTGTCGGCCATGCAGCACAGCAAATAGTTTCCGTCGGGTGAAACGGCGGGCTCGGTAATGCTTCGGTCGACCTCGGCCGCCTTGAGAACGGTTTCGGCATCGCTGCAACCGTTTTCGTCGAGCGTCACTTTGAGGAGGTCGTAACGCACCGCCTGCCAGCGGAAGGTGTCGGCGGAAATAAAGTCGTCAAAGGCGGTGGAGCTGCAGAAATAGAGGGTTTTTCCATCCGGTGCCCAAGCCGGAAAGGTTTCCATGCGCGCCGGGTCGCTGAGCGCAGGCGCGGTCGTAAGCACGTTCTTTTCGACGTCGTAAAGCACAATGTCGCTGCCGCGATCAAGGACGTCCCGCGGCTCGCCGACGGAATGGAAGAACATTTCCAACGCGTTAACGGAAAAGGCGATGAGCGAGGCGTCGGGCGACCAGGCCGGATAGGCGCCCGCACGGTTAAACGGCGTGGCGGTGTTCACCTTGGCGAGCCGGCCGTGATGGACGAGCAGCGTCCCTCCCGCTTCTCCGCCGCGCAGATGCAGCATCATTTCGTACGGATGACCATTACAGAATTGATGGCAATTGAGGCATTGCCCGCCGATCATTCGATTATGAAGGATTACCTTTTGGATAAAATCGCCGAGCCGTCGCTGGTAGATGCCCATTTCTCTCCATAAAAGGTGAGCAGGATGAATGAGCCGATAAACCATCACCTCATCGACCGAGTCCGGGGCAATGTAGACGGCAATGTCGCGGTAGCGGTGCAGGCGGCCGTTGCGGTAGCTGAACACGGTAACCGTAAGGCTGTCGTGGGCGGCGTCGAGCAGCTTTCGCCAACGCCGCAAGGGGAATCTGAACTCTCCCTTTCGGGCCGACAATTGCATTTCCATGTTGCCGGTGCGAATACGGACTCGACAGCCCCCTTCTTCGACAAGGCGAAAGTTCAACGGCGCAATGTTCGGCGGCACGGTGACAAAGCGGTAATCCGGATCGATCTGCGGCGTGCGCTCGATGAGCGCGAGGCTTTCATCGCTAGGGTCTTTGCGGCCGCAAGACAGCGAAACGGCGAGAATTAAAACGGCCAGGGGAACAGCGAACCGGTTCATTCAGCCTCTCCTTTGTCAAGATAGAGAAAGTAGAACCAGAAGGTGCTGCCAAAGTTCTGCTTCAGCTCTGCAAAGGCACGCGTCTTGTCGTTTCCGTATTTCTGCAAAGTGAGAACGAATCGTTTGAAAGCGTCGACCGTGCTGCGGCGGACGGCAAGCCTCTGTTGCGCATCCGTGAGCGGCAATCCGCTGTTGAGATAGAGCACGGCCGCTTCTTCGAACGCCTTGGGCAGCTCGTCGTTATGGGCAAGGAAACTCGGCAGACCGTCCATAAAGGCCTCGAGGTTTCCGGCGAGCAGATCATACGCCAAAAGGTATTCAGCCGCCATGTGGTTCGGCGACACTCGAACCAGTTCCTTCAGCTCGGCGCGGGCAAAAGCGGGGCGCATCAAAAAGTCCCCGGCCTCGGCAAAGCGCGACAAACGCCGCAGTTCTTCGTCCTCGAGGGAGCGGCTGCGGCAGAGATGTTCATACTTTAAGCGCCATGCCCTCAGCTTGCCGGCGGCCTTTAGCCGCCGCAGATATTTTTCCGCGGCGGCAAATTCTTTCTTTGCCGCATGAAGAATGATCAGCCGCTGCAGCACCCGCGGTGTTAAACCCTCCACCGCCCACGCTTCATACGTTTTATGGAGAGCACCGTTGACGTTCCCCAGATCGATCGAAAGGTCGGCATAAGCGACTGGAAATACGAGCGCCTGCCGATCAGTGCGGTACAGCGCATCGGCGCCTTGGGCCGGAGCTTCGAAAAGACGACCACCCAGGAGGCCGCTAAAAAAGAGCGCGCGATAGTGCTGCAGAGTGATGAGTTGGTGATGAACATCTGGATGAGCTTCAACGATCTTCAGAACCTCAGCCCAACGCCGCAGCTCCGCCGCGCGATCGACAAGAAGTACTGTTTTTTCCTTCGGTAAAAAGACATAACGGAATGATGAATAATCGCCGATCAGGACGATGAGCGCGGCCGCCGCAAGAGGCATAACTTTTTTATAGTCCTCGGCGGTCCTGCGCCTGAGTTCGAACCATTGTGCCGCCGCCAGGAAAACGATAAAGAGCGTCCAAACGGCAAACCACAGCGTTTTGCTCTTCTCGGTGTTGGCGAGCGGCAGACCGCATGTGTAAAGGCTCTTCGGATCCGAAGGCAACACTTGCTGAAAAAGAAGCGGCAACAGCCAAACGGCAATTGCGCTGAAAACAAGAAGGATTGTGCGGATTCGGTTTCTGCTGCTCAGCACCAAAAGCCACGGCAAGACAAATGCAGCGGCGCCGCAAAGGTAGTACAGCGCTGCGGCGGCGGCCAGGCAAAGCGCAGCGTGGGTCGCCAGCGGAAGCGTCGCGCTTTTTTGCAGTGCGCGGTAAAAAAAGAGAACCAGCAGCAGAGTGAGCCAAGGCTGCAAGGGAAAGAAATAATCGCTTTGAAGCGCGGCCGCCGTCCCGGCAATCAACCAAGAGCCGGCAAACGCCGCCGGAAGCGGCAAGGGACGAAAAAGTCGGCGCAGCACAAGCGCCGTCACCGCCGCGATGACGGTCAGCCATGCCGCCCCGATCCATGCGTCGGTGAAGAATTGAGTGATAAAGATCGAGGCCCATTCGCAAGGACCGGCAGGATAGGTGAGGTGCTTTTTCAAAAACTCAAGGTCGTAAAAAAAGACCGGTTGTCTCGCGTGATAAATCAATCGCGGATCGACCATGAAACGGAAAAAAAGCAGCAGTATCAGCGGGAACAGCAGATCGAGCGAACGTCGCAACGCCGCAGCTTTTTGCTCTGTTGTTGTGCCGGTCAAAGCTTCCATGGCCTTTTGCTCATCGGATCAGCGTGACTTTGCGTGTAAGGACAAACCCATCGGCAGAGAGCCGACAAAAGTAAATGCCCGAAGCAAACTCGGCGGCATTCCATGAAACGGCGTGGCGTCCTGCTTCGAGCCGAGCATCGAGCAACGTGGCCGCCAGTTGCCCTCTGATATTGAAAACATCGATACGGGCGCGGCAACTGCGGGGCAGTTCGAACGACAGCGTGGTTTGCTCATTAAAGGGATTCGGATAGGCGGCGGCCAGATGGAAGCGGCTCGGTCGCTCGGCCGGCGGCTCGGCCTCCACCGCTGCGGCCGCATAGTCATCCCGACCCGGCGTGCCGTGAATCTCGGTCGAGGCACGCCACAGCTTGGCGTCGTTCTGATCCATACAGGGCTCTATAACAGCCGAAGTGAGGCTGAACCCTTGGCCGTCGGCCGAACGCGGCCACGGCCGGCGATCGCCGTAGGAAAGGGAAAAAAGCGTGTCGTCCTCGGCGTCGACGAACAGGAGGCGCTCGCCGCCGTTGTCAAGGCGACCCACAAAAAGGCCGTGGGGGTAAAAACCGTAGCGTTCGCGGAAAGCGGCGGAATCCGCGGCAATCACGATAAAGCCCTTCGCTTCCAACGTCGTTCCTTGAGCAAAGCGGTTTTGAACGCCGCGCACAAAGCTGCAGCCGGACAGGTCGAGGCGTTCTTGGCCGATGTTCTTCAGCTCGATGAATTCGAAACGATCGTCGTCTGCGGCGCCGGGATGCGACTCCAAAGGATGATAGTGGATTTCCGTAACTCGAAGGTTCTCGAGACCGTTCAGCACATAAAAGGTCTCATCCGCAGCGGCACTCCAATCGGCTCCAGAGCGGACGCGTGCCCTCACCCTCGTCGTCCTTTCGAGGGACAGCGGTTCTCGATAAAGAATCGCCGTGGGAGACGGCCGGCCCTGATTGATCACCTTGCCGGCAACAAGTTCCACAGAGAAAAGAAAATCGGAGCTGTTGGCCGAAGCGTTCAAGGCGTGAACCGCCAAAAAATTTTCGCCCTCCTTCAGCCGACCGATTTCAGGAGAAGCGTCCAAAACCTCCCACCCTTCTGACTCGTGAAGACCTGTTGCATGCGCGTTCCACGCCGGGGTTTCCGGAGCCAACGCTTCAACCGTTCGCCAGCCGTTCAAATAGATGATAAAACCGTCATCGTACTTTACCTTGAAATGGAGCACATTAAAGTCCTGAATCTCCGATTTGTTCACATTGAAGGGAATCCGAATGTAGCAGGATGTCTGCTTGTTGTACATCCTGTCTCCCACATCGATTTGAATGTCCTTTTGATAACCGTTGTCGCGCTCATAACCGACGCCGCCGCTTCCGAAAATCCATGAAGAAAAGTCATAGGTCACCGGCCGTCGCCAATTAAAGTCCATCGTCTGAGTGGGGACAAAGACGTATTTCGGCGCCGTCTCCGGAACGAGCGTTTTGAATTCGCCCACCTGGGTATTGGGAAGGTAGGGATCGCTGCCGTCGGTCGTGTAGTAAACCTCGCCGGCCGGCGCCGAAAGGGAGAGGCGGAAACCGGCCGGGACCAAGCCGCCTGCGGCGTTGAAACGCGGCGGCGCGGTCTGCGGATACCATCCTTTTTTAATGAACTGGTTCAGGACGGTTTGCGTTCGGCCGGGCATGAACTGCTTCACCACCCGATCGATTGCGGCCGCCCATTCGCGATCACGGGTAAAAGCGACGCTGCGTTTTGAATTTCCCCAGCGCGCCGATTCGGCAATGATCGCCAGATCGATTTCTTGTTTGCGCGCCAAGAACCGGCGGATATTGACGGCCGGCGTCAACGCCCCGGTTCCGAAAAAGTGCCGCCTCACATGATCAGCAAAACGTACTCGGTAGTGCGGGTGCTCCATCAGCCGCTGATGAAGATACTGGGGATTCGATTTGTCGAAGGTATTGCCGGCGGAAAAGGGCCCGGTGCGGTCGACGTTCGGGTCGAGCAGCGTGTGTTCCGAATCGTGCTGAAAAAAGACAAATCCTTGCCTGCCGTTGCGGTTCCGCAAGGCGTAAAAGTTGTTGGGACTGGTATTGTTCAAAAAGTTGGAGACCGGGGCGTCCAGGTTACCGGTGTAATAGGTAATCAATAAATAGTCGATCAGGTTGTCGATATCGAGCAAGACCGGCAAAGCGGGATTGTCGCTGCCGTCGGGATTTTTTCCTTGAATGTAATAGTAGGCCGAATCGGTCAGAAAACCGTTGCGCGCCGTTTCCCAGAGCTTTCGCCAGGCATCCAGGTTACCGTCCGTCGCCTCGATGACATACCCCTGATCCGCGGCCACTTTGATGACATCATAGTCCTCAGGACTTCCGCCGAAGTAGCTTGCCGCAAACGACGCCTCCGAACGCTCCTGCGTCTGGTAAAGCCCCCAATAGGTGCCGTTGATGTAAAGATGATAATAGCGGCTTCGAGTATAAGGCTGCCCCATATCCCGCTGTGCATCGCGCGAGAAAACGTCCCGGTTCATAGTGTTTTGATCGGAACCGTCGAACGCCCACGAGTAGTTCTGGCTGGTGCGCAAATCGAATGCATCGAATTCGTCCACCCCTTCGTCACCGAACAACGGGTATTTGAGCTTTCCATTCCCGTACTCCGATCGAAAAAAGAAGCGAAAGGCGTGCTTCGGGTTTTGGTTGGAACGGCTGTAGCCGCCGCGAATGCGGATACCCGCATCTATCTGAAATCCCTCTTCTCCGTCGGGAAGGAGCAACTCCAGAGAACAAGGCCTTTCCCAGGCGATGCCGTGTTGCCCGGCGTTCACGTAAATTCCGCGCTTGGGGTTAAAAAGATCGCGCAAATCCATTACCACGGACATGGAAGGGATGTCCGTAAGGGCACGAACGAATTTGTCACGATAAAGCGTGCTGTTATAAACCTGCGGGTCCAGTCCGTAGTTGAGCCACTGCAGATCGCCTGTCATACTTTGCGGCGGCCAATCGGGACCGGGTGGAAGGTTTTCCGGTGAAAGCTCTGCGGCCCGTTCGACAAACAGATAGGTATGGGTTTCCTTCGCCGTTACAGTGCCGTTGTTCACCGCTGCAGCGCGCACGCACACGCCGGGCGCTCGGTCATGACGAGACACATCGGCCGGGTCTATGGGAACGACAAGCGATGGAGCGCCCTTGATCGCGGTCGCTGAGGAAGCGGGATCGGTGCCGTCCATAGTACAGCGGATTTCTGCCTTTCCGCTTTGCGTCGTGATGGTCAGCGTGACGGGTTCGCGGTAAAAACCGCGCCGGTGCGAAAAAAGCAGCTTTTCACTCGGCGGTTCTGCCTGCGCAAAAAGTACTGATATGGAAAGCAGAAAAACGGCGGCAAGCCTCATCAGCAAGTACTTCAATTGAAAACCTCTTTAGTGAACATCAACTGCAGCTTTTCGGTTGCGAAGGTCCTGAAGATCCGCTATTTCCGGTGCATTCGGAATGAGCTTTTTGAGCCTGTCCAAAAGCTGATCGCCGCGCGACAGGTCGCCGATGTTGTAGCAGCCGCGGCAGGCATTGTATAGGGTCTGCGGGTCGTTGGGATCGCGGCGAACGGCCTCCTCCATGAAGGCAAGGCCGCGTCGAGTTTCGCCGGTCACCAAAAGAATTTGGCCGATCCATTTGTAGACAAAGGCCGTGTCCTGATAATGCAGCGCATCGAACAGAACAGCCAAGGCTACATCATAGGCCTTTTGTCGCACCAACAGATCGATCATCGGCTGGTAGAACAGGTCCAGGTAAGGCACGATAAAGGTGAGAGCGCGGTATTCGCGAAAGGCTTTGTCGAACTCGCCTCGGCTTTCGAAATGGGCGGCCAATTCCAAATGACCTTGTTCGAGCGTAAGATCGCCCTTCTGCAGAATTCGCAGAACGATCTCCTCTTCATAGCTCTGCGGGCGGTAGGTGAAGAAAAAACGGTTCGGCTCGGACGGCGGTCTGAAAGGCCATCCGCACTTTAGATGTTCCACGGTCAAAGCGGCGTAAACGCTGTCCAGCGGCGTCCATCCCCAGTTGCGGCGGTACCACGTGGAGGGTTTGAGGCGCTGAGCGGGCGCTTCGTCGATCAGTCGTTTCCGCAGTATCTCTTTAAAGAAGGCATCGGCCATGAGGAAATAGCCGTCGATGTTGGGGTGCAGATGCTCAGTGATCAGCGTGCCTCCGATGAGGCCGTTCGGCGAATTTTCGGCAAAGATCGTCTTCAGCGGCACCAGCGGCAGGTTGTAGCGCTGCGCCAATCGTTTCAGAACATCGTTGAATTCCTCCGGCGCGCGAAAACGAAGAGCGTCAAGGTCCTTGGCCTTTTCATACAATTGCCGTGCGCGCTGATAATCCTCCATGGCTTCGGCACTCTGCGCCTGCTGAAAACAGTCGGCGGCCGATTCCGGTCCGGGCAATGAAATGAAGGGCGGCTGGTCCTTCAGGTTGCTGACCAGCTCGCCGAGCATCACCGGAACGCCGCGGCGGCGCGCCTTTTTGATGATCGCCTCGAGGTTGCTTTCGAATTGGCGGCACCCCTGACGATAGCGTCGGCTTCCGTAAGGAATCTCGGGTTTGTTTACAATGCGGGACATGACCGTTTGGAACGGGTCGTTCTGCTGTACAGCAGAACTCCGCCGCAGCCTCCGAAACCCGTCCCGCAGCAGTTGATATGTCTTTAAACGGCGCAGCTTCAGCGAAACAAGCGTCAGAAAACGGCCGCCGGCCGGCGCTTCGACCGAAGCGACACCGAGGGCACCGTAGTATTCGTTGTGTCCGGCATAGATGAGAATGAGGTCCGGCTGTTGTGCAAGGATTTCATCGATGAAATCACGCAGCGCCCAACTGTTGATCGCAGTCATAGCGGTATTGACCACTTCCACTTTGCGCTCGGGAAAGGCATCCTGCAGACGGCGATGAAGGACGCGCGGAAACGTGACGTTATTGCCGTAAGGGAAGCCGGCGGTAGAGGAGCCGCCGAGGACAACAATCCGGAAACCGTTTTTAGGCTTGTGCTTCAGGAAAAGGTCCTTGCGCGGCGTAGGCATGAAATCGAGGCGGCTGAAGTATCGTTTCCCCACTTCCGGGTTGACGCCGAGATAGGGTGAATCTTTTTCCGGAAGGGTGATGAACAAACGATCGTCGCTGCCGTAGTGAAGCGCCCACAACGTCAATTCAGGGAGCATCAGCAGCAGAAGGGCGATGAGAAGGGCTGCGGCCGAAAACAGGAGGTGTTTTCGCGGTAACGGATACGAGGGAGGAATGGTGCGATCCTTCCTTGATTCTTTATGTTGAAACATAGGTTGAAACGGCCTGCCGAGGTCGAACCCCCAGCAGGCCTGCAGAGAGGTCGATTATCTCATCAGCGTCATTTTCTTGGCCAGCACCTCGCTGCCGTTGTCGATTCGATAGATGTAAATGCCGCTGGGCAGACTGCCGGCATTGAACGTCACCGTATAGCGGCCGGTCGCTTTGGTCTCGTCGACCAGCGTGGCCACCTCGGCGCCGATCAGATCGTACACCTTGACCGTCACGTGGGATGCTGCGGGCAGGGTGTATTCGATGGTCGTCGACGGGTTGAACGGGTTGGGGTAATTCTGCGACAGCGTGAAGTTTTTCGGCACGGCGATTTCTTTGGCGACCGCAACGTTTCTCGGCCGATAATCGATCGTGTTGGTGTCGATACCGGTAATGGTGTTTTCGGTCGAAAGTCTTAGTTTGTGATCTTCCAAGAAGAAAACGGTGCCGTGATACTCCACGTTGTTCCACACACCGTCGCGCAGGTGCGAGGCCCACTCGATGGAGCCGTAACGGCCGCCGGTGCCGTCGTTCTCATGGTTCATGATCGCCATTCCGAAAAGGTTCCCGACGGCGGGTGAAATCGGTCCGCGAGCGTCTTGGGAGAAATAGATATGCTCCCACGGAACTCGTCCTTCGACATTGTAGCCGAGGGAGGTCTCTTTACGGGCGTAATCCTCGCCGGGGACATAATGAAAACCGGTAATATCGCTGTTGCCCTCAGGATACATATTGTCGACGCCCGACATCGGGCCGGTGGCGTCGGTGCTGTCGAAGGCCGTCAGACGAAGGGCGTAAACGCCGCTGCCGCTCTTCGGCGGGCCCATCAGCGGATCGGGATCGAACTTGATCTCGAGGCAGTCGTTGGCCCAGTTGGTGGCATTGTCGCACACCACATATTCGTCCCACACCTCTTCGTAGAAGTAAAAATAGGTTTCATCCCACGCACACCAAAAATTGGCAGACAGATCGTACTCGTCGTCGTGCTGGGCAAAGCCGCCGTTATCGTTATTGGCTTCGAAGGGGATGTAGACCCAGCCGTTCTCCGGACCGGTCAGGGTGTTGTACCATTCGTCGCGTTCGGCGTCGATCTTGATGGAAAAGTCGACCGCATACAAGAAACTTGCTGCCAACACCACCACGCACATCAGTAGAGACTTTTTCATTTGAAATTCTCCTCTGCTTAATAGCTTTTCCCTTGTTCAGCAAAACAGCGGACGAATTTAGTTATGGGTACGTGTCCGGCAAAATGTACCGCATATCCTTCACCTCCTTTCCGTTATTCTGTTACCCCGTCTGTAACGGAAAATAGCGGTTTGTGAAGTGATATGCAACCTTTTTTTACATCAGCCGCGCTCAGCGTGCACCTTTAATTTCGTCCCAGATTCTCGTGTACTTTTGATTGTCCGCTCCCAGATCGCGAATGACTTCCATGCGGGCGATAATCTCCGCCGGAGGAAACAGAATGCGATCGTTCCGCAGCTCTTCGGGCAAAAGCGCGTAAGAAGCCTTGTTGGGAAAAAGGTACGAGGTAAATTCGGTGTTGGCGGCGGCAACGTCCGCCCGAAGCATAAAGTTGATGAACTTGTGCGCCAATTCCGGATTCCGCGCATTTTTGGGAATGACCATTTCATCCATCGAAACGGAACCGCCTTCACGAGGTATGGCGAATACGACTTCCTCGTTCTCTTCCGCCACTTGGAGGATATCGCCGCTGTAGCCGTGCACCAAATAGAACTCTCCCGAAGCGAGGCCGGTTTTGTACTGTTCGTTCTCAAACTTGGCGATCTTCTTCTTCCAGCGGATGACCACATCGCGCGCCTGCGCAAGCTGCTGCTCGTCAGTGGTGTTGAGGCTGTAACCAAGAAACTTGAGCGCCGCGCCGATGGTCTCGCGCATGTCGTTGAGCAGCGTCATACGCCCGGTAAGGTCCTGCCGCTCAAAGACCGCCCATGTCGGTTCCGAAATCGTCACCTTGTTGCCCAGATAAGCAATGCCGGTAAGGGTCACCGCCCAGGGGACGCTGTAGGTCATCTTGGGATCGAGCATAATGTCCACGTAAGCCGAATCAATGTTGCACAAGTTAGGAAGCTGCTGATGATCCAGGGGCTGGAGCATATCCTGCTTGATCAGAATCTCGACCATGTAGCTGCTTGGCACGATAACGTCATAGCCCGCAGCGCCGGCCTTTAGTTTGGCATACATCGCTTCGTTGGAGTCGAAATTGTCTTCGATCACGCGGCAATGATATTCCTGCTCGAAGCGGGCGATCATCTCCGGATTGACGTAATCCGCCCAATTGTAGAAATACAGCACCGGCTTTTTGTCGGCACATGCGGTGAACAGCGCCGCCGCGGCGATAAGAACGGTCAGCCTTTTCATTTTTGTCGATCCTCCATGAGTTTTTGTGAAACGACGATCACGGCAAAGGTAAAGACCAGCAGTATGGTCGACAGGGCATTGATGACGGCCGGCGTTCCGTGCTTGATCATGCTGTAAATGCGGATGGGCAGGGTGGTGGAACCGGCACCCGCGACGAAAAAGGAGATGACAAAGTCATCGATCGACAGGGTAAAGGCCAGCAAACCGCCGGCGATGATGCCGGGTGCGAGCAGCGGCAGCATGACGCGCCTTGCAGCCTGCCAGGCGTTTGCTCCCAAGTCCCGAGCCGCTTCGATGAGCTGCTCATCGAAATCCTGCAGCCGCGACAGAACCACCATGGCGACGTAGCTAATGCAGAAGGTGACGTGCGCCAAAAAAATAGTGAAAAGGCCCAGTTCGATCTTCAAGGCAATGAAGAACAGAAGCAGACTCATGCCCATCAGAATGTCGGGAAAGACGAGCGGCGTGTAAATAAGTCCGTAATGGGCCTGCTGCAGCTTGCTGCGGTAGCGATGGAGCGCAAGCGCTGCAGAGGTTCCCAACACCATGGAAACCCATGTTGCCGCCACGGCGATGATCAGCGTGTTCTTCAAAGCCCGCCAAATATCGTTGTGCCGGAACAATTGGCCGTACCATTTCAACGTCAGACCGCCCCAATGGCCGCCGAAGCGCGCCTCGTTGAAGGAGTTGAGCACCAGCACCACGATCGGCAGGTAGAAGAAGACGAGTACGCCGATGAGCACGACGATGGGAAAACGGCTCCTCCTCATACGCCCTCCATAAAAATGGAGCCCTCTTTCCGTCGCCCGTTTTTGCGGAAAAGGATCACCAGCATCGGTGCGAGGACGGCGAGCGTCAACAGCGCCGAAAGCCAGGCGGCATGGGGCAGATTGCGGTCGACGAAGGTACGCTGTGCGATCTTGTTGCCGATCATCTCACTGTTCGGTCCGCCGACCAGATCGGGGATCACGTAGGCGCCCAATGCAGGAATAAAGACCATCAGCACGGCGGTGACGATGCCGCGGCTTATCCCGGGAATAAAGACGGTGAAAAAGGCCTGCAGCGAGCGCGCTCCCAGGTCGCGTGCCGCCTCGATCAGACGAAAGTCGAACTTTTCGGCGGCGGCATAGATCGGCAGCACGGCAAAAGGCAGGGACGTGTAAACCATGACCAGCAGCACGGCGAACGGCGTATAGAGCAGCGAGGCTTCGGGGCGAATCAGGTGCAGTGCAACCAGCGTCTGTTTAATGAATCCCTCGGGGTGCAGCAGCACCTTCCAGGCAAAGACACGAATGAGGAAATTGGTCCAAAACGGCACGATGACCAGCATCAAAAGGAAACGGCGCATCGATTCCTTTGCGCGGGTGATGGCGTAGGCGCAAGGAACGGCCAGAAAAATGGAAACGGCGGTGGTCACCAGGCTGATGCAGAGGGTGCGGTAAATTACGCCGGGGTAATTCAGGTTCTGCCAGTTGAGAACCGTTTCGAGCGTCCACCCGCTGCCGACGCCGCCCAACGGGTCTGCCGGTTTGAAGGCGACTGCGAATATCATTAGGGTGGGGATTAGGAAAAACAGAACCAGCCAAAGAAAAGAAGGCAGCGTAAGCAGGTACTCGGCGCTTTGTCGATACCTTTTCATGCCGTCTCTTCCACCTCCGGGGTTTCCTCCGCCTCTTCCTCCGGCGAATCGATGTCTTCGCCGACCTCTTCGGGCGGCAGGAGCATCAGCTCTTCGTCCTCTTCGCGATAACGCTCCAGCATGTAGCCGTCGTCGGCGGACCAAGAAATCCAAACGTCTTCGTGCCAGCGGATGGGCTTTTCATCGAGCAGAAAACGGCTGTGCTGTTGAAAGATTTCCAATCGATACTCCCCCACCCTCACCCAGTAACGCGTGTGCGCTCCGAGGTAGATGATGTCATCCACATGCGCCTGAAGCATGTTGAGATGGGGTGCAGGCCTGGGCTGCTCGCGCGAGATGCGGAATTTTTCCGGCCGAATGCTCAGATAAACCAGGTCGCCGGGCTTCATCTTTTTATCGTTGAAACAGCTCACCTCCCCCAAGCCGTCGATGTTCAGAATGCTGTACTCATCGTCCAGAACGGTCTTGACCGAGCCTTCGAAAAAGTTGGTGTCGCCGATGAACGCGGCGACGAAGCTGCTGCGCGGCGCCTCGTAAATCTCGGCAGGGGTTCCGATCTGTTCGATGCAGCCGCTGTTCATCACGGCGATGCGGTCGCTTAGGCTCATCGCTTCGGACTGGTCGTGGGTGACGTAGAGGAAGGTGATGCCGACCTCGTCGTGGATCAGGTCGAGCTCCATGAGCATGTGCTGACGAAGCTTGAGGTCCAACGCCGCCAGCGGCTCATCCAGCAGAAGCACCTGCGGTTTGTTGATCAGCGCCCGCGCAATGGCGACGCGCTGTTTTTGGCCGCCGCTGATTTGCGACGGCTTTTTATGCGCCTGGTCCTCCATTTGAATGAGGGCCAAAAGTTTTTCCACCTCCGCCTCGATCTGCTTTTTGGGCAGCCGCTTGATCTTGAGGCCGAAGGCGATGTTGTCCCACACCGTCAAGTGCGGAAAGAGGGCATAATTCTGAAAGATGGTGTTGACTTGGCGGCGATTCGGGGGAAGGTCGGTAATGTCCTTGCCGTCGAGAAAAACCCGACCGCGATCGGGGCGTTCGAAACCGGCCAGGATGCGCAGCAGCGTGGTCTTGCCGCAGCCGCTGGGACCTAAAAGGGCAAAGAATTCTCCTCTTTTGATCTCCAGCGTCACGTCCTTCACGGCCACGAGGGAGCCGAAGCTCTTGGTCACACCTTCGATTTGCAGAAATTCCACCGGCACTCCTCCAACCGTCTCATCGAAGCAGGATCCAAGGATTGAACGTTTCAGGGACAGCCGCTGCAGGGGACAAACCTTCAACGGCGCAACGGAAAGGGCGAAAGAAAAAGCTCCGCAGAACCGCCGCGGCCAAGGGGACCTCTGCAGAGCTCGGGTTGTTACTTTCCGTACGGTATCGGCTTTCCCGCTTCAGCTGCCGATGAATATACAAATTTCTTCAATCGAAGCCAATAAAAGAAAGAGCACTCCCTTTCTTTAACGGACGTCGGGACGCGGAAAGTTTTTCGCCGCATCGTCGAGCACCAGCACCCAGTCGTTGCCGCGTGCCGGATCCGCGGGCGGGTCAAAGGTCATCGTTTCAGAGCGCGTCAGCAGGCCGAGATCGATCGACCTCCCCAGTCGCGGGTTGAACCACCACCCTCTCAGCTTTTCAGCCTTTAACACGTCGGTTCGAATCGTGAACGATCGGCCGTAGGGGGTGTAGACCAAGAGAGAGCTGCCGTCGGCTGCAGCAGCGGCGCGGCACATTTCTGCCGCTTCACTCGGCGCATCGACCAGGATGTCGGATGCAGGCTGCAGGAGTTGCCAGCGCCGCAGCTCAAAGAAGGTCCGCATATAGCCGGCCTGAAAGGCGCCGGGATAATCCAGCGACTGCTTCCATGGTGTGCGCGCCTGTGAAATCGGCGCCCGCCCCGGCAGCCACATCTGCCAGATGTTGTGATTGCCGTAGGTGTGGCCGCACGCGCCCTCGAGCATCGACCACCATCCGGCGCGACGGCTGTCGAATTCGTCGAACCAGCCGTTGGCGGCGTTCCAGTTGATGGGATGATCCTCATAGCACGGCTCGCCGTCGAGAACCGGCTTGGTCGGTTGCAGACCGCGGTCGCGCGCCGTTTTGAGAAAATTCGGGTTGTTCACCTCGCCGTGACCGGATTGAAACATGTTGAAATCGAGCCACTCTTCGGCGTGAAACCATTCCGATGAGGAAAAGCCGCCCATGGGATGAAGCGTAATGAGCTGGGCGCCGTTGCAGCCTTTTTTGAGGCCGCGCGCCATGGCGCGAATGATCTCGATCTGTTCGTCGTTGTCCGGTCTGCGATCGCCGCCTAAAATCCAGATGATGTTTTTCTCCTTGTAGCGCTCGCCGAGGAAAAGGCCCCACGAATAGGCATTCTTCGGATTAAAGATCACCGGCCCCACGCCCCACTGCTTGTTCCATTTGTCGCCCCAGGTGGGCAGCATGCCGATGAACATGCCCAACGACTGCGCCTTGTCGACGATGTAATCGACGTGTTCGAAGTATTTAAGGTTGGGCTTGGTCGGATCGTTGTCGATCAGCGGCCGTTCGCCGTTGGAGCTGGGATCGTTCAAGCCGTCCAACTCGGCCAAAACCACGGCCTGAATGACGGTAAATCCCTTGGCGGCACGGTTTTCCAGGTAAAGATCGGCCTCTTCTTTGGTGGTGCGATGAAACAGCTCCCACGCCGTGTCGCCGAGGTAAAAGAAGGGCGTCCCGTCGGCGTATACGATGTGTCGGTGATCGTCGCTGACTTTTAAGCGCAGCGGTTCGGAAAAGAGCGACGTTGTCGCAAGCAATAGAAAGAGGATCATTCGCTTCATTTCGTCCTCCGGTGTTATTCATTTATCATTCGATCGATCTTTTCGACGGCCTGCGCCGTACCGACGGCGCCGCTCATCCATTCGTCCTGCAGCCGCCGCAAATCGGCGATGAACGACGGCCGGTGCAGCTCGACGTCCTCCAGGGTGATCGGCTGATCGATTGCCACCGGCCGCAATAGCCTTGCACCTTTGGCCAGGCCGACAGGCAGAAGCTTTTCCTTTCGCGCCGTTTCATAGAGATCGATGGAGCTGTAAAAGGTCGACCCGCCGATGCCGTCGAGCACGTCGCCGGGCTTGAGGGTCTGCTTGGCGACGGCAAACACTTCGGAGACCAGGCGGTCGAGCGGCTGCATGTTGGATTTATTCTCGATCACCAAAAGTGCGCAGGTCAGCGGCACTTCGATGCTGCACAAATGGAAGGGCCGAAACAGCGTGTAATACGGCCCGTTGCCCATATCGCGATAAACCAGCGCCTGCCGCAGCCGCGGATGGTCGGTGGTGACGATCATAAAGACGCCCGGATGCACGCCGCCGATGCCGTAGTCGACGACTCCGATTCGCTCGAGGATGCCGCCGTCCTTTTTCAGCGCAAAGGTTTTGTTGAGAATCTCGCGATGGGTAACCGGTCCGTGCATGCCGCGAACGTCCGGCACCAAGCCGGTGGCGTTCGACACAGCGGCCATTTCGATCATGGTTTTCGATCCGTCGACGAACTCGATGAGCATGTTGGGGCTCAGTCCGCGGCGCGCCGCCTCTTTTGCCCATTTCTCGTCGGTCGGCTTGGCGTAACGATCCAGCGGATTGTTTTTTCCTTTGCCGGCGGCCACCACGGTAAAACCGCAGGCCACGGCAAAATCGTAAAGTTCTTTGCATGCCGCCGGCTCGTCGCCGGCCGCCAGCGCATAGAGCACGCCCTTCTGTCGGGCGTAGGCGTTGACGATCGGACCGACGGTGATGTCGGTTTCCACGTTCATCATCGCCAGTTGTTGGCCGTTGCGCGCGGAACGGAGCGCCGCTCGCGCGCCGATCTCCGGCACGCCGGTGGCTTCGAGCATCACGTCGACGCTCTTCATGCCGGTGATGATTCGGTAATCGGTGCAATAGATCCGCTTGCCGGCACGCACCGCCGCATCGGCCTCTTCGGCCGAGCTCACTTTGACGACCGGGTCCTCGATGAGGGCAATCTCGAAGGCCGAGCGGGCACGCGCTTCGTTGATGTCCGCGACCGCAACGACGCGCACGCCTTTCATCATTCTCGTGGTGGCCACCACGTCGATGCCCATCTGGCCGCATCCGATCAAGCCGATTCTGACCGGCGCACCGGCTTTTTCACGTTGTTCCAATTCAACATTCAATCCGAGCATAAAGACTAACTCACCTTTTAGGGTTTGATGACGACTTTGAGTGCACGACCGTCCGCAGCGGCTTCGAAGGCCGCCTGAACCTGGTCGAGCGGGTAAACGGCATTGATAATTTTTTCCGCCGGAATGACGCCGCGTTGGAGAAAATCGAGCGCCTGCGCGTGATGAACGGGATGGTAGGAGAACGAGCCGACGACCTCGATTTGATGATAGTGGATGCGGTTGGCGTCGAGCGTTGTGAGGGGCGCGGCTTTGGGCAGGCCGCCGAACAGAATGACCTTGCCGCCTTTGCGAACGATCTCTACTCCCTGCTGCTGCGTAGCCGCCACCGGGTTGGCACAGATGACTTTGTCCGCGCCGACACTCTTGCGACGCAGCACGGCGCGCCGTAAGTCCTCGACCGTCGGATCGACGATTGCTTCCGGTTCGAACTGCTCGGCGATTTTTCGTCGGATGGGATTCGGCTCGGAGACAATGACGCGCGCACCGTGCGCCTTGGCGATCACTGTGTGAAGGCAACCGATCGGACCCGCGCCCATCACCACCACCAGGTCCCCGAGCGTGGTGCCGTTTTCCTGATGGCAGGCAATGACCGAGCTGCACGGCTCAGAGAGCGAGGCGGCCTCGTCGCTCAAGCTTTCGGCAACGAAATGCCAAATGCCGCGCGTCAAAAGCTCCTTCGACAGCACCATGCGTTCGGCCAACCCGCCGTGGCGTCCGGGGGTAATGCCGTAGAGCACCAAATGATCGCACAAGTTGAACATGCCGTGCTCGCAGTACCAGCAGGTTCCGCAGTGCACATCCGGCCCGATTGCCAGCCGGTCGCCGATCTTGAATCCGCCGCACGCCCTGCCGACCTCGATGACGACGCCGACGGTTTCGTGACCGGGAACGACCGGTTCGACGTCCGGCGCAGGCCCTTCGCGCCAGCGGCGCAAATCCGAACCGCAGACGGCGCTCGCCGTCACTTTGATCTTGACGCCGTCGACCGGTGTCGCCGGTTCGGGAAGGTCACGCACCTCTATCTTCATCGGCGCCGCGTAAAATGCCGCTTTCATTCCGTTTCAACCTTCATATTTTAATTTGGGAAGACTTTCGTGGTCAACCCTCTCAACCGACGCTCTTTTTTTCCTGCTCCAACTTGACGCCGACCGCCCCTTCGGGATGGGTGACGCCGAACTCTTCTTTGCTGTAGCCCCTTAGTTCGAGCAACAGGTTGCAGAGAACGTCGCCGGCCAAAGCGTTGAGCAGCGAGCTTCCGGTAGCGATCATGCCGTAGGGATCGACCTCGGCGGGAGCAACGACGTGATACACGGCGTCGCTCATTCGACCCAAGGGTGAATCGGGCTTTTCCGTTTGGGCAATGATCCGTGCGCCGCGACTTTTGGCGATTTCGACGAAGGCATTGATCTCGCGGCTGCAGCCGCCTTTAGAAATGACGAACAGAACGTCTTCTCGGCGAACCGCTCCGGCGCCGCCGTGCAGAGCATCGGCCGCATTGATCGGCAGCGCCGGCGTGCCGCAACAGGCCAGCAGATGGGCAAATCGTTGCGCTACCGCCCGCGAAGTCCCTGCCCCGGCGACCAAAACATGCCCGCGACAGTTGAGCATCATTTCGGCAATAGTTTTCAGCGCCCGGCCGTCCAGTTGTTCGGCAAAGCGTTTCAGCGCACCGCTTTCGAGCTCCACCACGCGGCGCGCACGAGTGAGATAGTCATCTGAATTCTTTAGGTTCATCATAAGCGCTTTTAAAATGTTTTGGAATGGTTAACCGAAAAACCCGAACAACACGGGTCGATTTCCTTACACGGCTCTGCGACCTTTGCACCTTAAACGCGACCGACGCCCTCAGGTCAAAAAGCGCCGCGGCGTCAGTCCACAGGGTCCCACGCGTTGGCGTCCTTGCCGCTCACACTCATTCCTTTTCCACACGAAGGCTTCTCTTCCGAAGTCCGGTCAGATAGCGGCTGCGGACGCTGTCGAGAAAAACGGCCGTAAAGAGAACGACAGCAAAGATGAGCGGCTGGTAGTAGAGATTGACTTGTGTGAACACGAGTCCGCTCCACACCATGCGGATCATGACGGCGCCGAGAACGGTGCCCGGGAAAACCGAGCCGATGCCGCCGAAAAGGCTGGTTCCTCCTAAAACGGCGGCGGCAATGGCGTCGAATTCGTCGCCCTTGCCGAAACCGGCGTTGACGATGCCGAGCTGCGCCACGGAAATGAACCCGCCGAGTGCGGCGCAAAAGCCGCTCAATACATAAGCGGTCGCCTGCACGCGAACGGTCGAGATGCCGGCTTTGCGCGCCGTTTCCCGGTCAAAGCCGACGGCATAAAACTGCCGGCCCAAAGGCGTCCGTTTGAGAATCAGATGCACGGCGGCCGTAACAAGCATCAAGAAAATGATCGGCAGGGGAATGACGCCGAAAAGATTGACCGAGCCCATGCGCACCACGGCCTCAGGAAAACCGACTGCGCGCGATTTGGTCAGCAGCAGTCCCAGGCCGCGCCCCGAAACCATGGTGGCCAGCGTAACTACGAAAGGAAGAATCTTTAAGCGCGTGACGAAAAACGCGTTGACGGCGCCGATCGCGGCGCCGGTCGCCAGGCATCCGATCAGTGCGGCGCCGAGAGGGAGCCCAAATCGGTTCATCAGCAATCCGCCGACAATGGCGGAGACGTACATGCAGGAGCCGACCGAGAGATCGATGCCGCCGGCCAGCAGCACCATGGTCATGCCCACGGCGAGGATGCCGATGTAGGATGCCTGCTTGATGATGTTCAACAGCGACTCGGCCTGCAGGAAGCGCGGCTCTGCAGCGCCGAACAGCGTCAATATAGCCGCAAAGAGCAGAAACGGCGTGTTCGTCAGGAGAAATAAAACGATTCTTTGTCGATGCTTCAATGCTCGGATGCCTTTTCGTTATGATTCGACCGGCAAGCGTTCTCCGAACGCCGCTCCCATGATGGTCTTTTCGTCGAACTCGTTCCGTTGGAAGCGAGCGACAATTCGCCCGCACCTCATGACCAACAGCGTGTCGCACAAGCCGAGCAGCTCTTCGAGCTCGGAAGAGATCAGCAAAACGGCAGCGCCGCTGTCGGCCAATTGATTGATGAGGGCGTAAACCTCGAACCGGGCGCCGACGTCGATGCCGCGGGTGGGCTCGTCGAGAATCAGGATCTTCGGATCCGTGAGCAGCCATTTGCCGATGACCACCTTTTGCTGGTTGCCGCCGCTGAGCGTCTTGACGGCTTTCTGAAGGTCGACTTTGCCTTTCAGCCCAACGCGCTCAGCCTGCAGCCCTGCCGCAGCGTTCGCTTTTTTTGAATCGATGAGGCCGTGCCGAGCCAACTGAGGAAGAGCCGCCAGAACGAGGTTGTCGGCGACCGTGGCGTCCATCAGCAGGCCCTCTTCGCGGCGGTTCTCGGTAACGAAGGCCATGCCCGCCTCAATGCAGCAGCGCGGCGACTTTTCCTGTACTCTGCCGAAAAGCAGCAGCTCGCCGCCGTCGGCCGGGTCGAGCCCGAACAACAGTCGCGCCAGTTCGGTACGGCCCGAGCCCAAAAGGCCGAACAAACCGACGATCTCCCCCTCCCGTATCTCGAGATTGACGTCGGCAATCCGTCCTACGGCCGAAATGTTCCTCACCTCGAGGCGGCTTTCTTTTCCCGGTTTTCGGCTGCGTTCAGGGAAAAGCTTCTCCAGGTCGCAGCCGCACATGGATGTGATCATTCGATGAATGGGGAAATCTTTCACAGGGCCGCAATCGACCACTTGGCCGTCACGCAAAACGACGAGATCATCGCAAAGCTCGGCGACCTCTTTGAGAATGTGGGAAATATAAATGATGGTGGCGCCCTCTCGGACGAGTCTCTCGATGAGCTCGAACAGCTTTTCCACCTCGCGCACGGTCAGCGACGTTGTGGGCTCGTCGAAAATGATCACCTGCGCACCTCCGTGCAGCGCTTTACAGATTTCAATCATCTGTCGTTCACCGGGCTGCAAGCGTTCAAGGCTGGTGTCGGGATCGAGCGACAGGCCGACCAGCTCGAGCAGTTCGGCGGTTCTGCGGTTCACCTCTTTTTTGTCGATGAACCAAAGCTTCTTGGGGTAACGATCGATAAAGATGTTGTCGGCGATGCTGAGGTTGTTGAAGAGATTGAGCTCCTGATGAATAAAGGCCACGCCGGCGCGGTAGGCATCGCCCGGATTTTTGGGCACATAGGGTCTGCCGTTCAGCGTCATGGTTCCGGCATCCGGCATCAACGCTCCGCCGAGGATGTTCATCAATGTGGACTTGCCGGCGCCGTTTTCGCCGATCAGGCCGAGCTTGCGGTGACGACCTACGGAAAAGGTGACGTCGCGCAACGCGGGCGCGCCGAAAAAGGATTTGCAAATTCCGCGGAACTCGATGACGGCGTCCATCTATCTGCCTCCGTTGATGCGGAAACGGACGACATCCAGTACTGCGGCGAGCAGAATGACGCCGCCTTTGACGATGTTGATAACAAAGAAGGAAAGGTTCATCAGATTGAGGGAGTTGGCGAGCAGCGTGAAAAAGAGAGCGCCGTAAACGGCCTGGATCACTTTGCCCTTGCCGCCGAAGAGGCTGATGCCGCCGATGACCGCTGCGCCGATGATGTCGAGCAGGAGATCCTGCCCAAGGGTCGGCCGGCCGCCTTCGAGACGGGCCGAATAGAGAATGCCGGCCGTCGCGGCGCAGAAACCGCTCAGCATATAGGCGATCATTTTGACGCGGGCTGTCGGAACGCCGGAAATTTCAGCCGCTCTGCTGTTCAGTCCGACAGCGTAGAGATGCCTGCCGAGCACCGTGCGTTTAAGAACGAAATTGGCGCATAAAGCCGAAAAAAGTGCGATCAACAGCGGATAGGGCAGAAGCATGCCGCCCTTACCAAGGGCGACAAAGGCTTCCGGCAGTTGAGTGATGTTTTCCGACGAGACGAGAAGGATGGCGAGGCCGCTGAAAAACATCATGCCGACCAAGGTAACGACAAAGGGCGGCATTCGCAAATAGGCTACGGACAGTCCGTTGACGGCGCCGATCGCAACCCCGACGGCAGCCATTACAAGAAGGGCGACGGGCACGGCGGCCGGAGAACCGGCCAATAGGCCTCCATTTGCCGTCATCACGGTTCCCCAAAGAGGGCATTTTTCAAAGAGCGTCGGATCGGCCTGCCCGCACATCAACGCCGCCCCCAGCACGCTGACCGTTGCCATGATCGAGGTCTGCGACAAATCGATGCCGCCGACGATGAGCACGAACATCTGTCCGATGGTCAGCACCAAGAGCGGCCACATGTTGGAACCAATGTTGGCCAGATTACGCGGCGCGGCCAAGTGCGGGATAAAAAGACTCAAGACGGCAAAGTAGGCCAACGTCAAATAGATCACGAAATGCTGCGATTGCAGCAAGGCCATGCCGAATCGTTTAATGCCGTTCATCAGCCGTTCCGCACCGGCGTTCATGGAACCGACAGCCCTCATTCTTCGATTACTGCCTGTCCCATATGACGCAGCCCCACATGTCCCCAGCACGTTCCTCATAGTTGGCGCGGGTCAAGGCAAATCCGGGATCCATGATCCATTTCTTCGGCTGTTTTTCCCCCCGCTCGATCGCGGCCATCAGTTCATCCAGAATCACTTTCGCTTCGAAAAAAAGATCCTGCACGCCGGTGGCGTCGATAAAGCCTTCGCGCATCATGCGGCAGGCGAACGAGTCGCCGTCCACGCCGCCGAGGATGACATGGCGCGGGTCGGCCGTA